>ERZ773083.313-NODE-313-length-41821-cov-5.177010_pt1 | contig 41821 bp, 22 predicted proteins | sample MGYA00511465_ERZ773083 | MGnify/ENA primary metagenome ERZ773083 (study PRJEB29015, sample SAMEA2738001) | human oral metagenome | biome: human oral; feature: human-associated habitat; material: dental | place: China | collected 2060 ... | reverse complement strand
TGATATGATGAAAAAATTGTTTCAAAAAGGAAAGAGATTCTTAGCTCTGACCCTTGCAGCTGCGCTGTCCCTAAGTGGACTTCCCGCTGTGGGAGGGATGGAAGCTAAGGCGAGTACAGAGCTTACCGTCGAAAACTATGACCAAAACGGTGGTGGTACGGTATCTGCATATACATTTGCTGGTACTAGGTTCGATGTTGAGGGTATAACTAATCCGGCACTTATCGGAACTGATAATCCATATAATGGAAGCGGTGTACAAGCTACATTTGCTCGTGGAGGATATAGTACATATTATAAAGTGGGTGGTGACATAACTACTAGTGGTGCAAAGTCACTTAATTCCGGCAGTAACGGTGGAGTTATGCCTGCTGCAAATCCGATTAGTTCCAATCCGGTAGATAATTTGGAGTTTAAGGTAAAAGTATATCCAAGTAAAGATGAAAAGGTAATCATTGTAGAGTATACAGTTTACAATGCTACAGCCGCCCCTATAAATAATGTCAAATTTGCTTCAGATGCCGATGTTATGATTAGTACCGATGACTATGCGGCAATAGTTAGAAACAGAAACAGTACTACCATGAGAAACCAAAGAGCAGGAGATGTCCTGCATAATGGTGATACATTTGAGCTGTTGACAAAAGCACCTGCATATGGAATTGATAATAAATATAAAGAAGGAACTTTTGCTGAAGCAGGTGGAGAGTTCAGAACATGGATGGGAATATATCACCAGAGAACCAGTCATGAGTATGAGCATTATGCACCTGATTCATTTAGCGGTTATGACTCAGGATTGAGTTACTCTTGGGAGATACCTACACTTGGTCCCTATCAAAAAGTTGTCAGAAAGGTTGGGTTTGCAACAAGAGGTACTTCTATCTATGTAAACTATGCATCAGGTAATGATAGCAACGACGGTGCAGCTACAACACCTGTTAAGACCTTACAAAAAGCTTTTGATAAGATAGCAGCTACTATGGGATATGTATTTATACAAAATTACCCTGAGATAGGAAGTGCTGCTGATGCAGTTATACCTGATATACCTGCAGGTAAGACTATAGTTATACAGTCAGCGGATTATGATATAAGTAATAACCCGACCTCAGCTATAGTTACGCTAAAGCGTGCGGCAGGTAACACAAATCCTCTTATCAATATACCTTCAAACGGTTCCGTCCGTCTGTCCAATATTACTTTAGACGGTAATAAGGCAGCGGCTACAGGAAATGATTCACCTCTTATTGAGGCAGGCACTTCAGGTAAGGTGTTCTTACAAAAGGGAGCTACACTTCAAAATAATAAGGTTACCTCAGATAATAAGGGTAGTGCAATCAATCTTAACGGTTCAGCAGAACTTGAGATGAACTTTGGTGAGATCACCGGCAATGAATCAAAGAAGGGCGGTGCCGTATATCATAATGGCGGTAAGCTTGCTGCTAAGAATGCAGCTTTGATCAGAGGCAATGTTAATGATGCAAGTAAAGAACTTAACCTTGTGCTTAAAGACGCAACTAAGAATGTTGAAGTCATAGGACCTTTAGTTGATGACGAAGGAAATCAGGCAGAAATCAAGGTTACTGTAAACGGTGCACCGGCACCTTCAAATTCAGGTGTTACTACAGCCAATCAGGAAACTGTAGTGGCGAAACCGAGTACGGCTTACGCAGGTTCAGTAGCAGATACTCCTGCATTCCTTTCAAACTTTGCTTTTGACGAGGAAACCGCTATGAATAACAGGGGTTGGACTTTAACAAGCGGTACTACTACTGTAGGACATGCGAAGATGGTTATTGCAAAAAGAACCGGAAGACGTATAACCTTCAATGTAGTTGAGGCTCCGGATGATACTCCTATAGAGGCACAGCTTTGGGATGCGGGTCCTTTACACACTGCACTTACTATTCCGACAGCTATTGCACTTGAAAAGAACGATGTGGTTGATTCAAGAAATATCGTGCCTCCTGCGTTACCGGCAGATTCCAAGTATACATACTATGATACACAGATAGATATGAACGGTGGAACAGGCTTGACTGTGGGTACACAGGGAGAAGGCTATAAGTTAAAGGGTTCTATGCCTGACTCTGAAGTTACTGTAACTTATAGGTTTAAGAGAAAGGATATGACCCTTAAGTTTGATGTCAACGGCGGTACTCCGGCAGTACTTGACAAAGTAGGACCTCAGCTTTCAAATTTACAGGACAGATCAGTGCCTTCAGTATCAAAGTATGGTTATAACTTTAAGTATTGGGATCCTACACCGGGTACTTTACCAAGTGGCGATGAAATTCTTGCGACAGGTCAATTACCTCAAAAATTCCCGATAGGTAAGGTTACGGGACCGCTTGCAGACCAAGATGTAGTTACTTATAAGGCTATGTGGGAGGTAAATACCGCTCTAAAATCAAAACTTAATGTAACATATAAGAATGTAGCGGGAACTATTGAACTTGCAGAGCCAAGAGAAGATTATCTGCCGGTAGAAGCTCCTATAAGCGAAAACCCTGTATCCATACCAGGGTATGTGGTGGATGTAGCGTCATCTAATGCTGTACCGACAATTACAGGCAATACATTCAATCCTTTCGGTGTATTTACAGGACAGATGCCCAGCCAGGATCTTGATGTAAACATTAGATATACACCTGATACTTCACCTGCCGGAAAGAGCAGGGTTACAGTAAAGCATATCAAAAGCAGTGATAACTCTGTAATTCAGACGGATGTACAAGACTTGGCACCGGAAGAGAATATAACCGGTGTAGCACCTCTTACAGGTGCGGTAGTAGCAGGACTTACAGTACTTGGAGGAACTGTTACGGCAGGAAAGGTAACCGATAATATAACTCATAAATACGGAATGGTTGGCGAGAGTTTTGACAGACCCGATCCTGACAACGGTATTGTAGGTACATGGGCATTTACAGGAGTTATGCCTAACCAGCCTGTAACTATAGAGTATCGTTACGGTATAACGGGTACAGGACAGACACTTAATGTACATTATATAGATAACGATGCTATAGATCCTAACCTTAGAAAGATAACTGATATTCAGGATAGGCAAGGTAATGATATAACCAACAATCCTAACCAGTTCCCTGTAGCAGCAGGTGATGCTATACAGGATCAGGACGGAATGACAACATATATCCCTATATATGGCTATAATTTATCATCAACAAGTAAGGATCCGGCATCTGTAACACCTGACTTTGATCCTATAACACATGAGTTCAACGGTACTATGCCTCCACAAGACATAGATATCAAGTACACATATACAAGAGATGCTTCAAAGTGGGTAAGAGTTACTTTCAAGACTGTAGACGGAGCTACATTAGGACGCAGTACAGGACTTACAGCAAGACCGGCAGACCTTGTGACAAGCGGTAGTGACTTCTATGTAGACGTACTTAAGGCTGGAGATGCAAGAAGTTATACCTGGGAAAAGATAAAGGATAAGAATCTTGTACCTGAGGTTACAGTTACTGATAATAACTACTATACACATGACGGTTGGTTTATAGATTCCAATGACAACGGCATCAAGGAAGATAATGAAAACTTATTAACTGATGATGCAACATTCAGCGGTGCCGCACCAATAGTAGTTCGTCCTAACATAATTAAGACACCGGGTGCGTGGTTTGACATAAAATTTGAAGTGGGTGACCATATAACTCAAAACTCAGGAGTAAATATCCTTAATTCAAGAGCTACAGAGACACTCGGAAGTGCTATAGCAGCAGCAGGTATTACCTATACAATAGAGCCTAACTATTTAGACGACGGTTGGTATATGTTCGGTAATGTTACAACATTAGCTGATAATGTTCAAAACGGCGCAACTTACAAACTTGAAGCAAAGCCTGATCCTTCAGTATTCGGACTTGCACCAAGTGCAAAGCAGGCAGAGGGAAGTCTGCTTCCTAACGGTAGAGGTAGAATAACCGTATATGATACCAAACCGGGATACAAGTATGTATTGACCGATAAGGACGGCAATGTAGTTAATGTTAAGCCGGGTAATGCTTTGGAGAATACAGTGGTATTCGACAACTTACAGGCAGGAACACAGTATAAAGTGTATGAAGTCAGTGAATCTGCAACTATTGCACCGGGTGCATCAATAAACAGTGTACCTGCAGGAGATAAGTCAGATCCTACAAAGGTTACGGTACCTGTACTTGATAACAACTACTCTGTGACACCTGATCCTAATAATGACGGAAAGACTAAGATAACTATTAACCCTGCAGATCCGACACTTGAGTATGCTTTAGTAGATGATGCGGGTAACCTTGTTACAACATCACCTGAGGCACCTAACGGATGGCAGGCAACTACAGGAAGTAATCCTGCGACAGTAAGTTTCAGCAATCTTCCGCTTGGTAAGAACTTTACAGTAATTACAAGACCTGCAGGATCTAATGCCAGCGTGGCGGATAGGATAGACGGAGGTTCCAAGTTCAACTCAGATCCGGGTTCAGAATTAGAAGTACCTACTTATATCTTGGAAACCAGAAAAGCGGGTATGGCTATACAGTCTGTAACAAGAGACGGTAACAATATACTTTCATCTCCTACAGATATTTATGAAGAGCTTCATGAAGGTGATAGAGTAAGTCTTTTAGCACCGGCAACAGATGCTCAAGGCAATACCTTTAAGGAGTGGAAAGTCACTATAGGTGCAGCTACAGAAGTTATAGGCACTGCTGCACAACAAAGGAACCTTGATATAACTATAAGAAAGGCTAACCTTGTAATATCAGCTGAATATAGGGTGGCACCGGCTGTTCCAAGTCTTGCTAATGTACAAGATGAGGTAAGAGGCGGAAGTTCTAAGCAGATAGCACTTGATCCGGAAGGCATTGAAGCACTTCAGAATAACTTAACTACAGCTGAAGACAGAGTGCTTATGGATACAAACCATGTAGATGTAACTTATAAGGTGATCTACAAGAAGTCAGCTGCTGCAGCTACAGCATCCAATGCAATTCAGGCAATCTATACACCGGCTGCTCCTGAAGCTTTCACAGCAGCATGGCAGATAGATGTAAGTGTTGAAAGATATGTAAACGGAAGAAAAGTTGAGCTTCCAAGCGGACATCCTTCAAACTATCCGGGTACACTTACAAGCTATGTACAGCTTGATGACAAGGATATAGATATGCTTGATTACAAGTTATATGAGATAGACGAAACTACCGGCAATGTGGTCGGAGAGGTTGCTATGAGCAGAGATCCTGAAGTAGGAAACGGAATTAGCGGACTCTTTACCTTCCAGGCAAGAGTAGGACATTCATATGTACTTGTATACAATAAGGCATTTAAGTTAAGCTTTGTTAACAACCATGTAGATTTCTATCCTACAGCAAGCCAGAATCCTGCACACAAACTTCATACCGTTAAGGTAAGAAGAGGTTCGGATTCTAATGATGCATTTACAGATTGGATGAATGAGTCTCCTATACTCAGCCCTTACGAAAGACTTGGTGTAACCTATACCAAGAGAGGTAACGGTTGGAGCTATACAGATACTTTAGCAGTAGGTAAGGCAGGATACAGAGCATATGACCCTACAGCAGCTATACAGAAAAAGACTGTAGTATATGCGGCTTATGATGATGATAGCGAACAAGTTCAGCAGGCAGCAGGAGATTTGGACGGTTTAATAAACAGACTTGTAAATCTCGGAAATGATAACTTCTTAAAGAGAGGCGAGTTCTCAGATATGAAGGCAGGAATTGCTACTCTTAAGAATATAGCTGCAAGACCGGGTATGCTTTCAATACTCAACAGTACAAATCCGGCTGATGCGGCACTTAAGGCTGATTTTGAAAGATATGCAACTATGACGGAGGCACAGCTTGATGAGATAGCAGCTACATTGCCACCGGCTGTTGCAGATAAGTTGATTAAGAGAAGACCTAACTTAAGAGAGATAGATGCTATCAAGAGATATGAGTCATTTACTGTTACAGATCCTGCAACAAAGCAAAGAGTAAAGAGAGTTCCGGCACTTGCCGAAAGATTCTTCCAGCAACAACTTAATCCCAGATATGAAGGATATGCGGGTACAGTAAGCAGTAGAAGCAGCGGCGGAAGCAGCGGCGGCGGCGGCGGAACCGGAAGAGGAACTGCTGATAAGCCATTCATACCGACACCACCGAAGACCTACTCTGTAGGCGGCAACGGAAACTGGGAGCAGCATGCAGACGGAAGATGGAGCTTTGTGCTTACAGGCGGTATCAGACTTACAAGCAAGTGGGGTAAGTTAGAGTACTCCACCGGTGATCGTTCAGCCGACGGTTGGTACCACTTTAACTCATACGGACTGATGGATACAGGTTGGTTCCAGGATGAGAAGGGTAATTGGTACTATTGCAACACAGATAAAGACGGTTTCCAAGGTAAGATGAAGACCGGTTGGGTATACAACGATACTGATAAGAATTGGTATTATCTCGATCCTGATACAGGAATGATGAGAACCGGTTGGGTAGAAGTAGCAGGTAAATGGTACTACTTTGCAACCCAGGCTTCAGCTCAAACCTATGCATACGATGCTAAGGCGGAGCAGTGGAATTACCTTGATAACGGAGTGAAACCAATGGGATCAATGTATGCCAATACAACTACTCCTGACGGATATAGAGTCGGAGCAGACGGTGCATTGATAAATTAAAGGAGGAGTGATAATGAGATTATTGCAAAAAAGCAAAAGAATAATCTCTGCCGGACTTTCAGTCATCATGCTTTCGAGCATGATGACCGGACTTACCGGTAAAGAGGTATATGCAGCGGCAAACCAAGTTATATTTGACCTGGGAGACGGACCGAAGTTCAGATCGGCAGCTAATACGGATCTTACCACTAACGGTTACGGTTCTGTTGCTATGGATGGAGTATATGCAGGCAACAAATACACAATAGGCGGACCTGTCTCAACACCTATTAAGAATGCAGCGGCTTTTGCAGGTGTGGCGACAGAAACGGTAGGTTCAGGTGAAAGACCTAAGTTACCGGAGTATAATGCAAATGCTTGGCCCGGTTATGAGCTGGTAGGTTGGTTTGATGATGACGATGTTAAGTATGACAAGTTACCGTACGCCTTTCAGGCAGAAGGAACAAACCTTAAAGCAAAGTGGAGAGGTAGTTCTAATCTCAACTATACGTATAGGGTAAGACACTATATTGAAAAGCCGGGTAATACTATAAATCTTACTGATACACTTAACAGTAACGATCCAAGGATTATTGCACTTAGACCCGCTACTTGGGCAAATGATTTATATACTACACAAACTGCTGCCAACAGTCAGATATCCGCAGCACCTTATACCGATATACCGGGATATAAGGTTGCAAGTGCGGCTATGACCAACGGTTTTAGCTTAAAGGCGGACGGAAGCACTAATTATAAAGAGTTGGCTAAGATGGCTAATAAGAAGGTAAGCGGTCTTATGCCCAACCACGACCTTACAGTAGATTACAAGTATACTGTGGATACCAGCAGAAACTTTACCGTAAGAATTCAGTATATAGGTCCCGGAGGTATTACCCTTCAACCGGAAGATACTGTTAGTGCCAATGTAGGTGCTGAAGTAACACATACTATTCCGGATAGATTAAATACCTTATATGTACTTAAAACAGACTCAATTGCAAATATGGTTGACTATGGTACTTTACCGGCTACAGATCTTACCGGAAACGGTACTATGTCTTTACAATTTGTAAACGGTGAAGCTGAAGGTGCGGATATGCACAAGGCACCTTTCTTTAACGCCACTACAGGTGAGTTCAGGTTTAAGATGCCTAACCACAACATCACACTTAAATATAAGTATGATATTGATACCAGTGTAACCAGACCGGTAGTAGTGCAGTATCTTGATAACTACGGAGTTGCCATACCGAGCCTTGTACAGAAAGGAACTGATGCGAGTGGTGCAAAGCAAGTACCTACGACCTACAGCATAGAGCTTCCCAGACGTGACGGATACTTATATCCTCCTAATGTCAGTGTAGTTCCGGCAGGTACTTCAGACTTTGCGATACAAAGAACGGTATCGGCAGGTGATCCAGGTGATCCGCCTCTTAGAAAGTTTGAGTATAAGGTAACAGCTACACAGCCGACAGGCGGAAGAAAGATACTGGTAAACTATAATGAGAATTGGGCTGATAAGGACTTCTGGACAAAGGTAAGCTTTGAAAAGAAGGGAGTATCAACATATGTACCACCGACTGCTACTTCATGGAAGAAAGATCCTAAGAATGCAGCGAATGTATCAGTGCCTAATACATTGGCAACCATACTTGGAACACCGGGCAATCCGGCAACCGCACTTCCTGCAGCTACACCGGGCTCAGATTATATATTTGACTCTGTGTACCTAAAGAGCAATCCTGATGTGAAGTATACCGCTCTTACCGATGTGGTAAACTTAAAGAAAGTAGCTGATGGCGGTATAGCTGATACTCAGGGTAACGCAACATTAGTAGTTAACTTTAAAAAGGATCCTACAAAGTGGGCTAGAGTAGAGTTCAAGGCGGGTCCGGGAGGAACACTTACAGGTCCTAAGAACTTCCCGTCAAAGAATATTAATGATACTTTATCAAGTTTTGCACCTACACCTACACCAAGAACAAACTATCAGTTTGACGGATGGTTTGTAGCGGATGACAGTGGCAATCCTGTATCAAGAGTTACAACTGAAAATCCTATGATTCCGGGATCAGGAGCTTTCCCGTCTGCTATGAAGGTATCTAATACTGACGTAGCAAATGACGGAACTGCAAAATTTGTATATGTAGCTTTATTTAAGGGAATCGACCCAAGACCGGGAGTATATGTTGCACCTGTACTTGATGCAGGTATAGGAAGTGACGGACTTGGAACTGTAACTGTAAACGGAGCAAGCGACAGAAGAAGATATATACTTACAGACCTTGTAGGCAATATAATTGCCAACATGAGCGGCTCAGCACTTGGAACCGGCAAATTCACCGCTCTTCCTATAGGAAGAAGATACAATGTATATGAGGTGGAAGATACGGATACGACTGCAGCAGGTAATATATCAGCTGTAGCCACAAAGAGTGCTCCGGCAGAAGTATTAGTTCCTGTAATATCAGGTGCTCCTACATACGGCGCAGGAACCAATCAGGGAACTAAGAAGGTAACTGTGGCTTCACCGGCACCAAATACAGAATACGCTTTAGTCAATGCATCAACCGGAGATATTATACTTCCTGGTACACCGGTAGTATTTGATAATTTGCAACCTAATACAAACTTTGTATTAGTAGCAAGACCGGCAGGAGATACAACTCCATTTGATGCACCGCATGTACTTGAGAACGGTACTGCAGTATACACACCGGCAGGTGCGGCTACAAAGGCAAATTATGCTCTTACAGTATCCGGCGGACAGATAACTTCTGCAACAAGAAGCGGTAATCCTATAGCCGGATTTACTGCAGGAGCGACAAGTTTTGATAAGTTCCAAAAGGGTGACAGAATTACCATAACTGCACCTACTCAAAACAATCCTACTCAGAAATGGGTATTTGATAAGTGGATAGTAAATATAGGAACTCTTTCAGCATTCTCACCTGTGCAATCAACAGCACAGTTCAGTATGCCGGGAAATGACCTTGTATTAAATTCTACTTACAGATATGACTCAAGTGTGCCGGGATCTCAGGCACCTGATTTATCAGGCTTTAACAGTACATTAAACTATTCACCTATGAACGGTAAATTCAGTATTGATCCTGCATCTGCTTTAACATATAAGGACAGCATAATGTCTGTACCGGGCTCATCAGACAATGTATTCATTGCTTCAGGTCAGGTAGGTTCAACACATGAGTCAAGCAAGAAGGTAACTTATACCGTTAAGTTTACTCAAAGAAGCCCTCTTGCATCAGAGTCCAATGCTATAAAGGCAGTGTCAAGTGATCCTGATCTTGTCAGATTTGCCTTTGCGGTAGATGTAAACCTTACAAGAAAGTTCAACACTACTACAGTAGCCCTTGATCCGGGTATAGCTATACCGGCTATGGATATATATGCAAAGCTTGATGACTCCAACAGAGGCGGATATGATTATCAACTCTACAAGGTAGCAGGCGGAACAGTAACTGCGGTTAGTACAAATCCGGGAGATCTTGCTGCTCTTAGCGGAGAAAGTTTTGTGATACCGGGAGTACAGCCTAATGCCGGAGAAAGTTATGTGCTTGCATATAAGAGACAAAATATCGTAACGATAGTAGACACAAAGTCTTATCTTCCGATAACAACTCCGGGTGGAATAACAACCACAACTCAGATTAGAGTACCCGAGGGTGCCGCACTTGAAGATGTAGCGGCTTATACAGCTTTAGGACTTGATCCTAATACTGATATTACCGCACCGAGCGGAAAGAAGTATCAATTTGAAGGACTGTTCAAGGATCAAGGATTTACAGCAGGTAATACATTTGCAACAAGTGCAACGGTAAGAGAGGCTATGACTCTTTATACCAAGTATAAAGAAACAGCCGATCCTGCAAGAGATGCCGCAATTGACGCATTAGATGCAAAAATTGCAGAGATAGATGCTTTACTTGCAGATCCTAATATTTCAGCAGCAGCCAGAGGACAACTTTCAGCAGCTAAGGCGGCAGCCGATGCTATAAAGGCAAAGGTTAATCCTTTAGCAACTGTAGCAGAGATTAATAATGTAAAGGATACTACAGTGCAGGCAGCTATAGACTCAGCTAATGCCTCACGTACAATAGGTAATGCAAAAGCGGAACTTAACAACTCAATAGGTCTTTCCAATACCTTACTTGCAGATACTACAAAGCCGGTAAGTGCGGATGACAAGCAAGCTATAGAGGACTTAAGAGACAGAGCGTCATTACTTTTAACAGATCCGAGTGCTACACAGGCTCAGATAGATGCTATGAGACAGCAGCTTAATGATCTTATAGATCAGGCTGAGGCAAGAGCCGATAAGGTTGTTGAACTTAACACAGTTATTAACGAACTTAGAGGTCTTGCACCTAACAGTAAGTTAAACAATGCTGATAGAGATGCAATAAACCAGGCTATTGCAGCGGCTGAAAGCCTAAGAGATAAAACTTCCAATCCGGCTGACCCAAGCCAGGTACAGGCAACTATTGCCGAACTCCTTGCTAAGAAGGCTGAACTTGAGCAACTCGTTAGAGATGCGAGAGCCAAGATCAATAACTCCGGTTCCGGCGGTAGCGGCGGCGGAAGCAGCTCCGGCGGCGGTGGCGGCGGAAGCAGCTCCGGCGGCGGCGGACCTAAGGCTAAGAATGCAACTGTAGCCGGAATTAACTATAAGACCTATAGAAATGAAACCGAAGGAGACTGGAGACAGAATTCAAACGGTAGTTGGAACTTTGTACTTAAAAACAGTGCAGAACCGCTTAAGAGTTCATGGGCAGCTATAATTTACGGTTCAGGTGAGGGTCAAAGCCTTGCAACATATGCTTTCGATGCTCAAGGTAAGATGAGAACCGGATGGATACAGGATGATAAGGGTCTTTGGTACTACATGTCAGATACTCAGGGTTCAAGCTACGGAGCCATGGTCAAAGGATGGATCTTCAGTGCCGGAAAATGGTATTACTTAAGTCCGGTAACAGGATCTATGATGACAGGATGGCAGGAAGTAGAAGGTAAGTGGTACTTACTTGCAGGAGACGGCTCTCTCTATGTAAATACCACAACACCTGACGGTTACCCTGTAGATGCTAACGGAGTATGGTTAAGAGAGACACCTTAATCATTTTCAGAATTAATTAAAAAAGATAAACAATTCTTATCTTTAAACAAAGAAGGGGTTTAAGCCTTGGCTTAAGCCTCTTTTTTTATTATATTAAGGCTGTGGTGCTTAAAATATCGCCTTTTGGCATACCGTATCCTACAGTCAAACAGCCGATTTAAATCACTTTTATCTGCTTTTACGACATAAAGTAAACTGTCAATACATAGCAGAAATATAGAATTTATGAAACAATTATTACAGTATTATAACAGTGATGATATTCTATTGAATTTTTACTTACCAAATGTTAAGATACAGGTATAATCCACTAAGTGTATTTAAATTTAAACAGTGGATGCACCTAAAAGAAGGAGGGCAAAGTATGGAAGATGCAATTATATAATCGTTCTTGCAGCATGTGGGTTTTAAGCAATTACAAAACTAAGAAAGGGGTATTATGAGAATTAAGTTTTGGCAAGTAGGACTCATGACTTCGCTGCTTACAATTTCTTTAAGTTTACCTGCACTTGCAGGTCAATGGAAAGAAGAAGACGGTGGTTGGAAGTATGTTGAGAACGACGGAACCATCGTAACCGACTCATGGAGAAGATCTGAGGATAAAAAATATTATTATCTGGGGGCGGACGGACTTATGCTTAAGGACAGTCTTATAAAAGATAATGATAATCTCTATTATGTGGGAAGCGATGGTGCCATGTATGTCAACCAGTGGAAGGGACTGGCTGATGCGGATGATGCCAATGTTACAAATTGGTATTATTTTAATGAAAGCGGCAAAGCTTATAGGAGTATTTCGGAAAAGATTGCACCCAAGTCAATAAACGGGAAAAAGTACATATTTGACGGGGACGGCAAGATGGTTACCGGACTTGTTAATGAGAACGGATATCCGGTGGATGCAAGTACAAGTAACAAATTCGTAGAAGCTTTATATTACTTTGGAGAAGACGGAGCTATGTACAGCGGACAATGGTATTTGTACAATGAAGTTGCGGAAACGGATATGCGCAGTCAATTAGGTCAAAGGGAATACTCGGATTACGGGCTGATGTGGATGTACTTTGATACAGACGGCAAAAAGGTTAAAAGCAATACATTATCTTCTGCTAAGACAAAGGAGATAGACGGCAAAACTTATGTATTTGATGAGAACGGTATTATGATACCGGGAATATCAGTAAGCAATGCCGCCGTAAATGCCACCTCAAGCGATGCAAAGTACAGATATTCCGCAGACTCTAACGATGGAGAGCTTAAAAAAGACTATTGGTCATTTAGAGTTGCCAACGAGGGAATGTCGGATCATGATTACAACACCCAGGAGTTTAGCTGGTTCAGAACCAATTCAGAGGGTAAACTTTATAAGAATAAAATATACAGTGTATATAACAAAAAGTATGCCTTCGACAAACTCGGACGTATGCAGACAGGTTTTGTAATTATGTATTATGACGGAACTTTTGCTAAGGCTTATGAAGTGGATACTTGGAGTAAGGCGGACTTCCTTGCGGATAAGGCTCACTCCGAGATCCCTGCACTAGACAGAGGAAACTTATACCTCTTCGGAGCGGACGAATTAAATGACGGATCCATGAAGACAGGCGATGAGATTTATATAGAAATCGCAGACGGACCGGCAGTATTCGGATTTAAGCCTAACGGAATAGCATACGGAGCAGGATTCAGATTGGTGCGTCATTTGAACAGGTTCTACTATAACGGTCTGAGACTTGATGCCAATGAAGATATCGGATACGGAATAGTAAAGGATGCCGATCAGGGAAGTGACGCATGGTTTGTTGTAAACAAAGACGGCAGAGTGGTAAAAGGCAATAAAAAAGTGCTTAAAGACGGCTCAGACTCTTGGATAATAATAATGAATAATCAATTCTTTGCAAGAGTAAGCAGTTCTGAAAGTCCAAGTGCCCCTAAATTTAAGAACGGATCTTATTATATGTATGATTCTTCTAAAAAGGGTAACGACAGATTTGGAGACAGGATAACTGCAGCGCACGGCACAGATGATAAAACCGACTCCCAATTTGTGATTTTCAACTAGAGGAGAGGAGTGTAATATGAAACTAAGAAAATTAAGCAAAGTCCATAAGCGACTGCTGTCAGGTATGCTTTCAGCGGCTATGGTACTGAGCGGACTGCCCGCACTTGGAGGCAGTACGGCTCATGCGGCAACAATATTGCAGGATGAGACTATAAGTACGGATTATACCAGGACAAGTGGAAACTTTTCATATGATAGCGGTGAGAATACTGCTTATGTAGTAGGACCTGAGACTTTGGGGTCTAACGGTTGGTTTCAATCTATCTTTGGAGAAACAGTCGGAAGTTCATTTAATATTGCAGCTATTGAACAAGCTATAGACAGGGTTAAAAATGGTGGTACAGCTCCTCTTGGTGCAAACCATACGGGTACAGCGGGCTACAATACCAATCCTAGTACTGCAATTAAGACAGCCTTTGGAGATAACTGGTGGCATACCAGATACGCCTTTGGAGCTGAGAGTACTGTTATACCTGCCATAACATATGAAAGTTTAACCAGTCCTAAACCTACAGGTGCTACATCTCCGACTGAGGCTAATCTACAAAATTTCCCGTTAAATGTTAATGGTCATGTGGTTAAGAATGGTGAAGTAGTTGAACTTAGCAAACATGATGATGCAAGGAAAAAGGTTGAAGTAAGAAGAAGCCTTAAGGTATCGGATGATGAGCAATATATAATTATTGAATATACCGTGCATAATAAATCGACTGATTCCGGTAATAATCCGATACCTGTAGAATTTTGGATAGGTAATCAAACTGATACTATGATGCATAGGTCTGACAATTGCCCTATAATACTTACAGACCAGACCGGAAACCCGAACTTGGGATCAGACGAGGGTATTACGATGTTTGCATCACATGGTGATGGAGGACAAAGTGAAGCTCCTCAGTATCAGCTTACAGATTTTAAGCTTCTTACTCATTCAGGCAATAGGGATTTGGGAGTGGGTATTACCAAAAGACCTTCCGGAGACAACAGTCATCTTAGAGCCTGGGTAGGTCAGTGGTATGAAACCCCTAGACCTGAAACCGGTTTAACTAATAGTGTTAAGCAGGGTGCCTATGTATTTGTCAAGGGTAGAAAGACTTTTGCTAATGTAGGTGACTCATCTGCAGCTTTTTCAGCCTATATGGATATGGCTGCTAATGAGACTAAGACTGCAAGGTTTGCAATCAGAATGAGGACCTCAGTTTACTATGTTGATCATGATTATGATGGTGCTGCCGGTACTCCTAACGGTTTTATCTCAAGACCTTATACATCTATACAAAGCGCAATTAATGCGATGCATGGATATGGGGTAAAAAAAGGCTATATAGCACTGCAAAATGATGAGACAATAACCTCTACTATAAGTATTCCGGATGGTATGGATATTACATTTACCAGTACGGAGTTTGTAAGACCGAGCGGATTAAGTGTTAATGGAGGAAGTGAGGGAAATCCGATATATAATTCTACAATACCGACTCCTGTAGATTATGACGCTCCAAGTAAGAGAATCATTAGAGGATTTGATGGACCTTTGTTCAATGTAGAGCATGAACAAAGTAAACTCACTATAGCTGATGTGGTGGTAGACGGTAATAATGTACCTGCTGTTGCACCACTTATAACCGCTTCAAGCGGAGAAGTAAGAACAAAAGCTAAATCTAAGTTTGTAAATGCCATACTTGATGATACAAAACCGGCAGTTACAAGTACCAATCCGACAATGGCAAGTGCCATATCAATTACCGGCACAGCTAAGTTTGAGATGAGAAGTGGTACAATAACCGATAACAAGGCTTATGGAGGTTCAGCGGTATACATAAACAGTACAGCTGCTAAACCTATGGATATAGCCGGTGAAGTAATTATTGATGGCAATAAAAATAAGGATACTACTACAGCAGGTGAGAATCAGGCTAACGTAAAGCTTGGAACCGGTAAAACTATCTTTGTAGATAAAAGAGGTTTGGACGGCACTGCCAAGATAGGTATATCTGTTGAACAATCACCTACCAAGACCAACATGGGTACTGAGGCTGTAACCTTTGAGGGAAGTACAGTGCCTTATACCGGAAATAACTTTAAGGCAGATAAGAAGGGTACATCAGCAGTAGGAGGCTCAACTGCCAACTCAGTTACACCACATGACGATCCGAGTACACATCCCCAAACTCCGGGACGTATATACATACAGGCAGGTATGTATTCACTTAATATCTACTATGTAGATCATAACGGTAAGTCCATGCAGGATCCGGTTGTACATAGTGAATTTGCTGTCCAACTGCCTTTAAGACCGAAACAGGATGTAAATAAGTCGGATGCGGCGGCAGGTATGATACTTAATTACGCATTCCCTACAATCTTTAACGGTTGGAAGTACAGTAGTTATACCGTAGAGCCGACAACTGCAACCGATGAGGGTGTCAGTATTTCTTCAACCGGTGTGATAACAGGAACCATGCCGGCTAAAAACATTAATATAACTATCAAACTGGAAAAGATCGGTATTAATTATGTATTTGATCCGAATAACGGCGGTGCGGTTATAAATAAGTTTGAAACTGTTAACCCGGGAGCAACTGCTTCCACGCTTGGAGGATTACCGCAGGTACAAAGGACAGGTTACCAGTTTGATGGATGGTTTCCGTTTAATGATACCAATCCTCAAAACGGTAAGTATGATGCAGGAGAAGAAGTATCCGGCGGTACACAGCTTACAGCTTATCTGGTACCCCATGCTTCGGCAGAAGGTACACATAGGTACTATGCAAAGTGGTCTCCGGGAAGCGGAACGTATCCGATCGGTATAACCTACAGGAATACAACAGCTTCACTTCCGCTTACCTTCGGTACGGATACACGTAATTTACATGTAGATGATCCTATAAATGAGATGCCTGTGAATGTACCGGGTTACAGATATGCAACTTCTTCAAGAACTCCAAGTAATAAGGGAGTGTTGGATCCGGCTACCGGAAGCTTTACCGGCAACATGCCTCCTCTTGGAATAAGCTTGCTTTACAGATACACGGTAGATCCCAATACACTGTTTAATCTTAATGTAATACATGTGGACAGTGCCGGTAACATAATAAGGACAAACACTCCAACACTACAAAGAAGAGCGGAGCAGCCATTTACCGTATCTAAGATAACCTTACCGGGATATGACTATTTCAGAACAGAGATAGCAGCCGGTGCAGATGATATTCCAAGTCAGTTCAGAGTAGGACTTAACGGAGTACTGCTTACCGGTATTGACCAGCTTAACGGTCAGGTACAGGGCTATATGCCTAACCAGGATGTAACCATTAAGTTTATTTATAATTCAAACTCCGCTTCTGCAATAACAAGAAGATTTACAGACAGAGAGGAGTTAACCAAGGTTATACACAGTGATGTGACTAACCAGACACCGAACGGCAGTGTATCGGTTCCGGCTATTGCAAGCATGCCGCAGCTATACGGATATGTATATGACACGAATTCCAGTGTTAATATAACACCTCCGGGAACACAGGTCTCAGCTAATCCGGCTACCGGAGACTTATTCGGAACTATGCCTCTGTCAGGCGGAGTTATAGCGGATTACAGATTAAGTAAGGATATGAGTAAGTGGCAGCATATTAATTTCGCATTTACCACTAATTCATTGGGTACGGGAACTATATCACCGACTACCTCGGCAAGACCTGTACTTCTTAGTGACGGAACTGCTGCCGGTGATCAATATGCTCAAACCTTCGGAACCATAAAGGCACTTGGTATACTGCCTACAGTAACACCCGATCCTTATCATATGGTAGAAGGTTGGTACTTGGATCCGGCAGGAACCATACCTATGGTTGATAATATGAAGCTTGCAATTGTTCCGCCGCCGGGAGTAAGAACTATCTATGTAAGACTTGTAGAAGATCCGAGCAAGTGGGTGGATATAGACTTCGTTACTGCAGACCCCGCACTCGGTTCAGTGAATCCTACAGGTACATATATACCGGGAGGAAGTCCGCAGCATCTTCACTTTGATGAAGTATGGAGCAATGTAGTAACACCTCCTACCACTCCTATAGCCAACTATGAGCTAAAGAATTGGACCTCACCTGCAGGAAGTATCATGAAACCTACAGATACCGTAACAGCAGGTACTTACAAGGCTAACTTCGGTAAGATAGGTTCAACTTGGGGACTTGTTCCGGGAGCATTCAGTGCTACCGGTCATATAGGCTTTGACGGTAGCGGTGAGATACATGTACACGGTACACAACCGGGTAATGTATATGTAGTAAGCGATCCGGACGGCATAATAGTAGGAGTACTTCCGGGACCGCCTACAGGAACCGAGCTTGAGTTTAAGAGCTTGGTACCGGGAAGAACTTACAATGTAAGAGAAGGCGGGCCTGATACAACAGCTACAATAGGACAACCTGAAAGCAGCATAGGAGGAAGTAATGTATCGGCACCTAAGCCTGTTACCATACCTTCTATAGATACCAACAAGGCTGTCGGAGCCGATCCTAACAATGAAGGAAAGGCTCAAATAGTAATCAATCCGGCTGACCCCGATGCCGACTACGCACTTATCGACTCAAACGGTAATGTAGTTCAATATCCGGGCTCTGATAACGGATGGATGACACCAAAGGGTAACAACCCTCCGACAGTAACATTTGATAACCTTGATATAGGCGAGACCTATACAGTGGTTGCAAGAAAGAAAGGCAATCCTACAGAGACACCGCTTGGAAATATTCACGCAGGTGTTCAGGTAGTAGCTAATCCAGGCGATATGGTAGAGGCTATAAACTACACCATAGAGACCAGAACTAACGGAATAGGTGCCAATGTTGAAGTAAGAACCGTAAGAGGCGAGGCTATAAATGCACCTTCTTATGACAAAATTCATGAGAATGATGAATTCAGCATACATGCAGATCCTACAGACTCTAACGGTAATCACTTCTTATATTGGATAATTATGAACGGAAGAATCCCGGGTGTAACCGGAAGAATAAATTCCAATGATTATTCAGGAAAGTTAAGCAAGAGTAATGTAGTATTCAGAGCGGTTTACGACCTTCCGAGACTTAACCCGGCAGGTGATAAGATAGCTCCTGTAGAGGAAGTTACAATAGGCGGTTCAGAGGGCGAGTTTGCACTTGATCCTAACGGAATACCTCAGCTTGAGCAGGATCTCAGCAATCCTACAGATGTAAGCCTTATCAATGTGAACAGAGCTGATGTACGTTACAAGATAGTATTTAATAAGAGAACTGCCAAGACTCCTGAAGTTGATGTAGTTAAGGCTGTGCCTTCAACCTTATGGAACAGATATCCTAACGCTTTCACGGCAGCCTTCGCCCTTGATATCAAGGAAGAAAGATATGTAGATGGAAGATTGGTGCAAAATGCTTCACCGTCCAATGCTTATCTTAAGGCGGTTGTGCAGCTTGATAACCAGGATACAGATATGCTCGACTATGAGATCTGGGATCTGGGTCTTAATGTAGATGCCACATGGAATGCTACAACACCTGCTACAGCAACACAGATTGCTATAGTTGAACCTGTAGCGGGCAATGCCGGACTTTTCAGTTTCGATGCCAACGTTAACCATACCTATGTATTGGTATACGCTAAGACATTTAAGCTGTACTTTATCGATAATACTCCGGTAAAGAACTCTGTATATCCTGATAATGATACAAGCAGGAACTTCTATAAGAAGATCAAGGTAAGAAAGAAAGATCATGTGTCTGCAAGTGAGTATGCTGCGGATTACGGCGTAGTAACAAGCTATGTAGACGGAAGCGGTGCTTTGCACCTTGAAAGTCCGTTTGACGGAATAGACGGTGTAACCTATATCTTTAAGGATTGGTATAAGAAGAACATAGATACGGTGGATACCGATAACGAGCCGGTTCCGGGTCTTATCTTTGATTCGAATTCAGAAGTTACCAAGACCATGCCTATCTATGCTTACTATAAGACCAATAAAAAGGCTGTAGCAAAGGCAAGAGTTGATCTGACCGATCTTGTAGGAGTGGCTAATAATCTTACCTTGGATCCGTATCTTAGGGAAGGTGAAGTTGAAAGACTTAAGATAGCTATAGGAATAGCACAAAATGTTCTTGACAGGAAGAGAGGCAGATTTGATACCGAGTGGGATAGAATAGCTGAAAGAATGGCTAACTACCCTGAGCTTCAAGATGCTATAGATGCCTTGAGAAGAATAGTTGACGAGATGAACAGGCTTATCGATCAAAGAAGAAATAACCTAAGCTCCCGTATAGGCGGCGGCGGTGGCGGTTCAGGCTCCGGCGGAAGAGGAATGGGTACTAAGACCAGTGCTTTCACATCTAATCCGCAAATCACCTTTACTCTCGGAGTAGACGGTGCTTGGGAGATAAATCCTGTAACCGGCAGATGGTCATTCGTACTTCAAGGAGGTCTGCCTCTTAATAATAAGTGGGCTAAGATCCAATATAGCAATGATAAAGGAAAACTTGTTACAGACTGGTACAGATTTGACAAGCAATCAAGCCTTATAACCGGATGGTATAGGGATGAGAGCAGCGGCAAATGGTACTATATGTCGGAAGAAGCCGGCAAGAAAAACGGTGTTATGCAAATCGGCTGGCTTTATAAAGACGGCAAGTGGTATTATCTCGACCCGGTAGTGGGAGAGATGTATGTCGGCTGGCACATGATAGGTGATAAGTGGTATTACTTCAGTGTCGGCAATGATGGACGCCCTTATGGATCACTTTATATAAGCGAGACTACACCGGATGGTTATAAAGTAAACCATGACGGTGAGTGGGTACGCTAGAGTGAAAAGGAGAGCAGATGAAAAAGATAAATATTAAAAGAAAACTTGCAGTTACACTGACTGCTGCCATGGTGCTTACCATGGCAGCACCGGCAGTGCCGGCACATGCGGCTGTAGGTGATATAACTTTTGATTTCACAGAAATGACTCCGTCGGTAGGTACGGTGCAGAATATTACGATAAACCCAAATCAGTTTACGCCAGCTAAAAGTCCAGGTGATTCAATACCTACTACTACCGGAACCCCGTCACCGTCAGCTGGAAAATTTTTTGCTAACAGTACCGGCAGTATCTATATGCCTTACTGGAACGGGGGATTTAACAACACGGGTAACCATGCAACTTTCAACGGCAAGGCTTTTGAGCTTGACGGTTATGTAATCACCGGCTGGTATAGGGATAAAGCATCAATTTATAATCATTCTAATAAAAACTTTATGGATGAGCAACATTATCCTTATGTAGATGGGACAAAGTACATAGCGGTACTTGCTGCGGATCCTGCTACCGATAAGGTATATGAATACAAAGAAAGTCACAAGCCTGTGAATAGTACTATAGTAGTTCCTTCAGAGTTGGATGTAGAAATTACGAATAACAAGCATGTATTGGAAGGTGTGCAGGCATCACCGAAGATTATACCGGGTTATAAGCTTGCCGCTGTCGGCGGTGTAAGCTCAAAGGTAAAGATGAGCAGCAATCCTGATGTTTTTAAGGATACCACCAACGGAGATCACATATTTGCAGGCGATACCGGTAAGAACTTTAAGTATGAGAACGGTCAGGTTAACGGTACCATGGTTAATAAACCGCTTGAAGTTGCTTTTAAGTATGAGGTTGATAACAGTCAATTATTCAGTATCAAGGTAAAGCATAAACTTGACGGAGGTACTCCTGTTGTAGACAGAACTCTTAGAGAGTTTGCGGTTAATACGGATCTTGCCACTAAAAATATTAAACCGGATCGCAGTCTTATAGAGCCGGTTGGAGGAGATACGGAACCCAGGTATAATCTAAGTTCTGTAGATATCAAGAATGCGGACGACAATGCGGTCACTTCAAGCTCAAGCCTTTTGGGACTTAGCAATGGAGGAATTACCTATAAACCTGTAACGGATCCGATTGCCACCAAGGGTATGATTACCGGTAAGATGATCAACCAAGGTTTGACGGTAACATATAATTATACAAGCAATCCTGCTTACTATATGACCTTGTCGGTAAGATATGAGGATACCAACGGTGTAAATCTTACAGATAAAGTTGCAGCTAAGGTAGCCGGCAATATAGCGGCTGACATTAACTCATCTACAGCTACCAGACCGGCACGTGCATCATTCGGTACTCCTAATGACAAGTTTGTATATAAGGTTCCTACATCAGGAGGCAGCTATACGGTATATGCTCCGGTACTGGACGGATATACAACCAATCCGCCGCCGGCTATATCTGTAGGTAATTCAACACAGTATGATAACTCAAACTTTTCTCCTCCGTCAAATAGCGGATGGAGTACAGGAACTCCTGTCTTTACCGTTAATGCAGGTTCAGCTCCGCAAGGTTCCGCCGAGGTGGTAGTTACTTACAACCTTGATAACAATAACCTTGCCAACGCAAGCTTTGCAGGCAGTATGGGTGGAAAACTCATGGTAGGAAATACGGAGTATGATGCAAGCAATCTTGCACATCAGGTAAGCTTTATAAAACAAAATAAGATTGCCTCTCCGAGAACCTATGATCTGGTTATACCGTCAGGTAAGCTTCCTACACCGGTAGCTGACGACGGATATAAGTTTGTGAGCTGGCAGCTTGATAAAAAGGACGGTAACAATTTTGTAGACATAACCGTACCGGGAACTTATACTTTACCGGATCCTACTCCAAGTATTCCTCCGACACCTGACTTGGTTAGGTTTAATGCGAGGTTTGCAGAGGATCCCGACCAGTGGTCAACCTTCAGATTCCAGATTGCAGACAGCAGCTTGACTGATAACGGTTTAACCACATCTGTAAAGTTGGTTAATAAACAGGGCGGTCTTCCAAGGGTACTTAAGTGGAGTGATGTGAATACCACAGATCTGCAAAATGCCGTTACAGCACCTGCAGGTAAGACTGTTAAGTGGTTTGATGAGAACAATCAGGAGATGAGAAATGATTCGGTTCTCGTGAATAATGCAACTTACAAAGCTTATGCGGTAAGTCCTTCTACAGGTACGGTAAATGTACCGACTGTTACACCGGTGGTTGACCCTATAAGCGGAGTACCTTCACTTAGAGTTACTTCTGCAATAGATACGGATCTTAGATACATAGTAACGGATCAAACAGGCAGGGTAGTTCTTGATGTGCCGGGTACATCTTTGGTTGCAGGCGGTAACATAAGCGGAACCGGAATAAATCCGGGATACACTTATAGAGTACATACAGCACTTTCGGGAGCTGCAGGTATAACAGTAGGACAGCCTATACCGGCTGCAGGTAGTGATATATCGGCAGGTAGCCCCGATGTTACAGTACCGGCTACCGCAACCCCGCCGGCAGTAATAGAAGATCCGAATAATCCGGGAAGAAGAACTATAATTATAACTCCTGTTGCACCTGACACCGAATATAAACTGGTAGATGCCGCAGGAAATGAAGTTTACGATTATGTAGCACCGATTTCGGGTAAGGTTGAATTTACGGATCTTGATCCTAATGTAAACTATACGGTAGTACCGAGAAGAAGCGGTGATACACTTACACCACCTCCTAACAGTGCGGGTGTTGTAGTCAATACGGGAACTCTAACCCCGCTTGTAATGCCGAGAAAGGTTAGTTTAATACTTCCTTCCGGTATGCTTCCTCAGGTAGCGAAGTTAGACGGAAGTTCGGTAACCTCACGACTTGAGCTGCTCAACAGTGTACAACCGGGTACTCTTGTGGAAATTACACTAAGAAGTATGGATATGAGTACCAACAATATTTTCTCAGGTAATTTTGTTACTACAGGAATAACAAATCCTAATATAACAGGTACTTATATATCATTTACCATGCCGAATAATGATGTAACCGTACAGGCGGTTTACTCGGCACCGGGAGTAACCTGGGATTCGGGTACACCTCCTTCATCAACAGGAGGCAATCCGGTACTTGACCAATCAAACGGTAAAGTAGCGGTTGAAGTTCCTAATATAACCACACCGGGTGAGTACAGACTTCGTATAGTAAGAGATACCAATGTACCCGATACTATAAAGGATGATATACAGGCTCAAGAAGGTGATACACCGTACACCGCTTTATGGCAGGCAAAGGCTGTAGTGGAAGTATGGAACGGAAGTGCCTGGGAAACCTACACAGGCAATGTAGATGCTTTAAGAGCTACATTCAATACCGGCAGTCTGACACAGGGTAACAGAGAGTACAGACTTTATGAGTCGGTGGCATCTACTTCCAATGCTACAAGGTTAAACGGTACATATGAAGCCGAGTGGACACAGGCTAATTATACGGGTTCATTTGAAACCGCTATAACAAACGGAAGTGTGTATACTTTCGGATACATTGAACATCCTTCTTATAACATAAGGATAAAGAGTACCAGAGAAGGAAGTGTCAACATAGGTGTATTCGTAAGAAGAGGTAAGTCCTTATCGGATTATGCCGATAAGTACCAAGCGGAACTTGACAGAGAAAAAGCCTTACCGGATATAGATATCAACGGTATTACGTGGATTTTCAGAGGTCTGTCTTCTTCCAGAACTGAATTTATAGAATATGATGATACAAAAATTGCAAATTCCGACGGTGTAATATATATCTACTTTGATAATGATAGGAAGAGTAGAGAGGATGCATTCGGAGAGCTTAGAAAGGGTATAACTGAGGCTGCAAACATAGCGGCAAGTGCAAATCCCGGAACTCAGGCAAGAATACAGGATGCTATAGATGAGGCTAATCAGGTACTCAATATGTCAACTCCGAGGAAGGCTTCCAAAGAGGAGCTTAGAAATGCTTACACCAAGCTTAGAAATACGCTTATGGAACTTTTGGGCAGCGGCTCCGGCAGTGGCGGTTCCGGCGGCGGCTCCGGCGGCGGCTCCGGCGGTGGCGGTGCTATGACCACCAACAGCGGAAAGAGCATAAAGGTAGGAACCGACGGTACCTGGCAATTAGTTGACGAGCAAAGACATGTCTGGAGGTTTAACTTAACCTCAGGCTCCAAGATAACAGGTTGGGCAAGACTTGCCTATACAAGTAATGGAGTAACTAAGACCGGATGGTATCACTTTAACTCCGGCGGAGATATGGATACGGGCTGGTTTGAGTCAGGCGGAAAGTGGTACTTCCTTTCAACAGCTCATAACGGTTTTTATGGTGAAATGCTGACAGGTTGGTACTATGACACTACTTCAGGTAAATGGTACTATCTTGATGAAAGCGGTGCCATGGTAGTAGGTTGGTATAATATTGGAGGCAAGTGGTATTACTTGTCAAATACTTCAAGTAATAATCAACCATACGGTTCATTATATGTAAGTACTTCCACACCCGACGGATATAAGGTAAATGAAAACGGAGAGTGGATACAATAAAGCAATAAACCCACATACTGCAGCTTGATTTATATAGCTGTAACAAAAGCCCGAGACTTAAGCATAACTTGCAAAAGTTTCGGGCTTTTTTACAAAAAATAGAATTTAAGACTTGCAATATAGGCTTATATATGGTATGATTTAGTCGTAACAAGGGAAACCGAGTTACACACGTGCATTATGCACTCCTATATCACTCTAACAGGGAATAAGTAGTCTTAGGGCTACTTTTTCTCGTTTAAATGCAGTTATTAAAGTTATATTTGATAAAATAAACCTTGATAGAATCTCTGTTTGCAGCAGTTCTGCCAATCTTATAAAGTCTTGACATATCCGGAATAATTATTTAATATATAATATTAAGAATAATTATTAAAATCAAATCTAAGAGGAAAAAAATGAGAGAATTAAAGTACAGTAAACAAAGAGAAGCTATAGTGGAATGTTTGAAAAACCGACATGATCACCCAAGTGCGGATCTGGTATTTCAGACTCTGAGAAAAGATAATCCGAAGATAAGTTTAGGTACGGTCTACAGAAACTTAAACCTCCTTACTGAAATGGGAGTGATACTGAAGATAAGTTGCGGAGACGGTATAGAAAGGTATGATTACAATACTCATGAGCATTATCATTTTGTGTGTAAGTCCTGCGGCAATGTAGCAGACCTTGAGCCGAAAGATTCATGGGTGGACAATAGTTTGGTAGATGAAAGCGTAGGCGTTGCAGACTCACATTCACTTATATTTTACGGTATCTGCTCACATTGTGCCGCAAAACATACACATTAGCGGTGTTTCCAATCAATTGTTTATGTTGTCGCCGATTATAAAATACACAAAACTTTTATAAAGATTGCTTATAAGTACTGGTTACAAAGGATATTCTATGCTATAATACAAAGATGTATATAAGAGGGGCTTGCAGAAAGTACTTTGCTCTATAAAGGAAATCTATGCAGATATGCCAACTGTAGCGGACTCTCTGAAAAATTTTAAATATAGGAGGGATTTTTATGGCAGAGGAAAGTATGAAAGACTTCGAACAGGAGATCAATGAGTCTTTGGAGAATATAAAAGACTACGAGGACAAAGATGCCGGCAAGTGGGAAGTATTTGAAAAACAGCTTGCAGACAAAGAAGTACTCAGAGTTAAAATAACGGAAATCGTTAAGGGTGGATGTGTTGCATTGGTTGATGAAATCAGAGCATTCATACCTGCAAGTCAGTTATCTACAAGCTATGTGGAAAAACTTGAAGACTATCAGGGAAAGAGCCTTGATGTAGTTATAATAACCGTTGACAGAGACAAGAAAAAACTTGTGCTTAGCCATAGAGAACTTGAAAAAGAAGCAAGAGACAAGGAAAGAAAAGAAAAGGCGGCAGCTCTAAAGGTTGGAGATGTAGTAGAAGGTAAGGTTGAAAGCATACGTGACTACGGTGCCTTTGTTGACCTTGGAGACGGAGTCAGCGGACTTATACACATTTCTCAGATATCACATAACAGAATTAAGCATCCTTCAGCAGTTTTGAAAGAGGGAGACAGTGTTAAGTGCAAAGTTATAGCTAATGAAGGCGGAAAGATCTCTCTTTCCAAAAAAGCACTTGAGGAAGAAGTAAGACAAAAAGAAGAAAAAGCCGGTTTTGACGGCTTTAAATACGAGGAAAAATCTTCTGTAGGCATGAGTCTGGCCGGCCTGTTTAAAAATATCAAACTTGACTAAAAGGAGTTTATTATGCCAAAGGATGCGGAAAAATTATCTAAGGAGTTATTATTTTCGTATAAGCACGTAGCAAAGGAAGATAAAAAGGAATTCAAGAAGTCGGATGAGTTTTCAACAGCTTATAAAGAATTTCTCAATAAAGCTAAAACCGAAAGAGAATGTGTGGCTCTTGCCAAAGAGATGCTTATTAAAGCAGGTTATAAAGAATTTGATATAACTAAAAAGTACAAGGCAGGAGATAAGGTGTATAAAATCAACAGAGGTAAGGCTATAATGGCAGCTACCTTCGGAAGCAAGGACTTAAATGAAGGTATTAGAATCAATGCCGCTCATATAGACTCTCCCAGACTTGACCTTAAGCCCAACCCTCTGTACGAGAAGAATGAATTGGCATTTTTCAAGACACATTATTACGGAGGTATCAGAAAGTATCAATGGGTTACCATACCTCTTGCCATGCATGGAGTTGTTGTAAAAAAAGACGGAACAAAGGTTGAGATAAATATAGGAGAGGCCCAAGACGATCCGGTATTTATGATAAGTGACCTGCTTCCGCACCTTGGTATGAAACAGGGTGAGAGAAAGCTTGCCGAGGGCATTAACGGCGAAGAGCTTAATATAATAGTTGCTTCACTGCCTTTGGATGATGCGGACATAAAGGATGCGGTAAAGCTGCATGCAATGAAACTCTTAAATGACAGATACGGTATTACCGAAAGAGATTTTGCCAGAGCCGAGATAGAGTTTGTACCTGCATTAAAAGCCAGAGATATGGGCTTTGACCGTTCTTTGATAGCAGCTTACGGACAGGATGACAGGATCTGTGCCTATCCGGCACTTATAGCCGAGATAGAGACCAAAAAGCCTGAGTATACCACACTTACGGTACTTGCCGATAAGGAAGAGATAGGTTCCGTAGGCAATACGGGATTACATTCCAATTTTGTATATGACTTTATATCTATGCTTGCAACTAATAAAAAGGCTGATGTAAGGGTGGTTTGTGAGAATTCCGCCTGTCTTTCTTCAGATGTCAATGCAGCCTATGACCCTACTTTTGATTCGGTATTTGAGGCAAATAATTCCTGCTACTTAAATCATGGCTGTGTGCTTACCAAGTATACAGGTGCAAGAGGCAAGTACAGCTCCTCGGATGCAAGTGCGGAGTTTATGGCAAAGGTTATAGACATAATGGATAAAGCGGGAGTGCATTGGCAAATAGGTGAGCTTGGAGCCGTTGATGTAGGCGGCGGCGGTACAGTGGCACAGTTTATTGCCATGCTCAATATAGATGTGGTGGATCTCGGTATACCGGTACTTGCTATGCACGCACCCTGCGAGGTAGCAAGTAAAATAGACTTGTATAATGCATACAAGGCATTTAAAGCATTTTATGCGTAATAAAACAAAGTGTGATTAGGAGAAAGTACTGCACGGTAAGTAGATAGACAAACTACTCAGCCCGAGGTTTACGCTGTGTAAAAACCGGCTATAGGTTTTATTATCGGTGTTTACAGCTGTAGTAAGTCAGGTTTGTTAGTTAATCTATTGGCAAATAATCGGTGCTTTCCTAATTAACTAAGAATAATCTTAGCTCTTAAGAGGTGTTTATCTTTTAAGCACCTCTTGGAATTTTATATTTAAGGAGAACATATTGAAAATGAAGATAAGAAATATTGTAGCGGTATGTGGTATTGCAGCTTTAGCAGTGTTTGCAAGTACTGCCTGCTCAAACAAGGCACAGAATAATGATGTAAATAAAGAATCAAGTAAGAAATCGGATAAGGATTCAGGTGCCGGAGAGTCATACAATAATACAGATTATGGAAAAGTAACTCTGGGTGAGTATAAGGGCTTGGAGCTTGAAGTAAGCGATGCCAATGTTACCGATGAAGAGGTGGAATCCCGTATACAGTCTACAGTGTCTATGAATCCGGATAAAACAGCTGTGGAAGGCAGAGCCGTAGAGAATGGAGACGTGGTTAATATAGACTTTGAAGGTAAGATTGACGGTACGGCATTTGAGGGCGGCACAGCAAAGGGTTATGATCTTACTATAGGCAGCGGAAGTTTCATACCCGGCTTTGAAGAGCAAATTATAGGTATGAACAAGGGAGAAACCAGGGATCTTAATCTTACTTTCCCTACACCTTATGACAATAATCCTGATTTGGCAGGTAAGGCTACAGTATTTACAGTAACCGTTAATGAGATATACAAGGAGACACCTGCAGAGTTCAATGATGCTTTTGTTGAAAGGGTAACACAGGGTCAGCAAAAAACTACAGCAGAGTTTAGAGATGCTATAAAGGCGGAGATTTCAAAGTATAAAAAAGAATCTTCAGATACAGAGGCACAACTTGCAGCTTTGAGCAAGGTTATAGAGAATTCAACCTTTGAGCTTAGCGATGACGGAGTAAGTAAAGAGCTTGAAGATATTAAAAAGCAATATGAGCAAATGGCTACATCCTACGGTATGGATATGAAGAAATTCGCAGAGCTCAGTAATATGACCGAGGAAGAGTTCAATGCTAAATTAAAAGAAAGTGCGGAGAACAGAGCAAAGCAAAAACTTGTTATAGATGCAATTTTCGAAAAAGAGAATATGGCTTTGGAAGATGCGGATTATGCAAAACTTGAAGAGCTTAGCGGAATGAAGAAGAATGATCTTGTATTGCAATACGGTCAGGAATTTATAGATGAAAGTGTTAAGTCTATAAAGGTTGAAAAGTTCTTAACAGATAATGCGGTTAAGACTATTAAACCGGCTGAGACCACAGCAGTTGCTCCGGAACCTGCAAGTGAGGCGGAGTCAAATGCCGAAGATGCAAGTGCCGAAGCACAAAGTACTGAGGCTGCACAATAGATAAATTAAAGTAATAGAGGGGCTGTTGCTTGCAACAGCTCCCTTTTTCTAAATCAGAGAGGTTTTTATGATATTCAAAGAGATAAAGTATGATGTAAAAGCTGTAATGCAAAGGGATCCGGCTGCCAGAAATTTTCTTGAAGTATTACTTTTATATCAAGGAGTGCATGCTCTTATATTTCACAGATTTGCACATAGACTATATAGAAAAAAGCATTTTTTTACAGCAAGGTTGATATCTCAAATATCCAGATTTATAACCCACATAGAGATACATCCGGGGGCTAAGATAGGCAGGGGAATACTTATAGATCACGGCGCCGGAGTGGTGATAGGAGAAACTGCCGTAGTGGGTGACGGCTGTACCATATACCAGGGTGTAACTTTGGGCGGTGTGGGTGTGAAAAAAGGTAAAAGACATCCTACACTCGGAAAGAATGTTACAGTGGGTGCCGGAGCCAAGATACTCGGTTCGTTTGAAGTCGGAGATAATTGTACCATAGCTGCCAATGCGGTGCTCCTAAAGCCCCTTGCCAATGATATAACGGCAGCAGGGGTGCCCGCAAAGCCGGTAAAGATAGCCGGAGTTGCAGTGGAGAAAAAAGGTGTACAATGCGATCTTTTCAATATGGAGGACAATATTGAAGATCTTCAAAGAAGAGTGGCTTTGCTTGAAGGCATGGAGAAGAAATTAAAAAGAAACAGCAAGACTGTTTTTAATAAACAAAGGCAAAGACAGCTTAAGTCCTTAAGAAAGTAATCATAATAAGTCATGTCAACTTATGTAGAAAAGCTTTTATATGAGCTTGAACACTCAAAAAGAAAGTGTAAAAATTATACCTATATACTTCTTTGTGCGGATGGAAGTTATTATTGCGGATGGACAAACAATCCCATAAAAAGGCTTAAAGCCCATAACGAAGGCAGAGCTTCAAAGTATACCAGAGCAAGACTTCCGGTAAGTCCGGTTTATATAGAGGAGTTTGAGACTAAGGCGGATGCTATGAAGAGGGAGGCGTATATAAAAAGCCTGCCTAGAAGCAGGAAAGAAGAGCTTGTGGTAACCTAAACAATTATAATAGTTTGTGGGTATAGTTATTAGTTTACAAAAAACTCCTTATAATTCAATCATACCCGCAACCCTTTTTCAAAGCTTCGACAAATTCACACAGACTGCGGAACTCGCTTGTCCACCAAAAAACGGTGGACTGACGCTCAAACAAGTCCTCGTCTGTGGAATTTGTACCTCGCTTTATCAAAAGGGTTAACCGCTAAAAAGATTGAATTATAAGGAGTTTTTTTATCTCCCGCCACGCTACTGTTACAAAGGACATATTTATAATTGTTTATGTTGACTAAGATACCGGCGGATAGAGAGTTTTTCTGACCGCTGTTTATGTTGCCGACTATACTACTTGCATAATTGTCCCCATCATAGTAAAATAACCTTACCTTACAAGGAAATTCCCAAAAGCAATTTATTTACAAATCTAAGGAAGTCCATAAAGTCTTGCCACCCTATTATATTAATGAATACATCAACATAAAATGGCAAAAGCTTCCGCCCATCACAAACAAATGGAAAATCTCATGTATCCCGAAATATCTGTGAAACCTGTCAAAACATTTAAGCTTAAGTGCATAAACAACACCGCCCACAGTGTAGATCACACCGCCTACAAGCAGCCATATAAAGCTTATTTTCGGCATGGAAGCTATAATCTTAGTTAAAGCCAAACTGCAAAGCCAGCCAAGTCCTATGTAAATCACGGAAGAAATCCACTTGGGATAATTAATCCAAAATATATTAATAAGTATACCTAAGAGAGAAATACCGCAAACCATACTAAAAAGTGTTATGCCGGTTTTCCCGCCAAGTACACTTAAGCATATCGGAGCATAGGTGCCGGTAATAAGTACAAATATCATCATGTGATCAATTTTTCTCAGTAAAGTATTGATCTTTTTAGAGATGTTGAAGGAATGATAAGTTGTACTTGCGGCATATAAAAGCAGCATACTTATTATAAAAATTATAAAAGTTGCCATACTTATAGAGCCTACACGATGCCCCACTGCCTTGGAAAAAAGAAATACCGCAGCTAAAAGAGTAAGTATAAAGGCTAAAAAGTGTGTCAAGGCACTGCCCGGATCTTTTAATTTATCTATAAATTTAAGCATAATAAACCCCTTTCAATAATATCAAATCTAAAACATATAATATTAAAAACTAATAGATATAGTTTTGAAAACTATATGATAAAATATAGCACATACTTAAAATATAATCAAGTACTTTACTTGACAAATAATATTAAAACTAATATACTACTAATAAAGGAACATATGTTCAGAAAATGGAGGCGAGATGAACACAGAAGGAAGAAGAAAAGCACTGGATGAGGCTATTTTACAAATAGAAAAAGCCTATGGTAAGGGCTCCATCATGAAACTCGGAGATTCAAGCAGACAGCTTAATGTAGCGGCTATACCGACAGGTTGTCTCGGTATAGATATAGCACTCGGTATAGGCGGTATACCCAGAGGTCGTATTATAGAAGTGTACGGACATGAGTCTTCCGGTAAGACTACAGTAGCTTTGCATATGGTTGCCGAGGTACAAAAAAGAGGCGGAATAGCGGGATTTATAGATGCCGAGCACGCTCTTGATCCGGTATATGCCAAGGCTATAGGTGTTGATATAGATAATTTATATGTATCACAGCCGGATAACGGTGAACAGGCACTGGAGATAGCTGAAACCATGGTGCGTTCCGGTGCTATGGATATAATTATCATAGACTCGGTTGCAGCCTTGGTGCCTAAAGCCGAAATAGACGGAGATATGGCTGACCAGCAAATGGGGCTTCAGGCAAGACTTATGAGCAAGGGGCTGAGAAAGCTTACAGGTATTATAAGTAAAGGCAATACAACCATTATATTTATAAACCAGTTGCGTGAAAAGATAGGTATAAGTTTCGGTAATCCGGAAGTTACCACAGGCGGTCGTGCACTTAAGTTTTATTCTTCTATAAGAATAGAGGTAAAAAGAGTAGATTATGTAAAGCAGGGCGGAGATAATGTAGGTAACAGAGTCAGAATAAAAGTCTCCAAGAACAAGGTGGCACCGCCATTTAAAGAGGCTGAATTTGATATACTTTACGGTAAGGGCATATCTAAAGAGGGCGATATACTTGATCTTGCAGTAGAGGCTAATATTGTTGATAAAAGCGGTGCCTGGTATGCTTATAATTCAGCAAAACTCGGGCAGGGAAGAGAGAAGGCTAAAGACTATCTCTTGGAGAACCCGGACATTTGCAAGGAGATAGAACTTAAAGTAAGAGAGCTGTATGCACTGCAAAACAGTGATGAGTTGTTTGAAAGAGATGACGAAGAAGTAAGCAGTAACTTCAAAAAGCCGGCTAAAAAGTCAAAAACCGATAAGAAGAAGGCGGAGACAGTTGTGGAAGAGACTGTGGAAATTCCTGAAGATGAAGCCGCTATCTTTGATGATGATATGGTATAAATATTAATGCTAAAGCAAATATATGTATATTAAAAAAATACTTCCTATAAGCAGTACAAAGAAGAAAATTATTACTGAAGAAGGCATAAGTTTTTGCTTGTATAACAAAGAAGTTAACACCTTTGAACTTAAAGAAAATGAGTACTTTGAAAATTTATATGAAAAAATATATCCTATACTTAAAGAACGTATATACAAAAGACTGCTCTATCTTTTAAGTGCCAGAGATTATAACTCCCATGCTCTTAGGCGTAAGCTTATGGAAAGTTATCCGGAAGACTTGGCAGAAGAGGCGGTAAGCTTTGCCGTCTCTAAGCATTATATAGATGATATGGATTACATAGAAAGATATATAAATGCCAATAAGACTAAAAAAAGCAAACTCTTCCTTAAAAATAAATTGATAGAAAAGGGCTTTGATAAAAAAGTAATAGATGCAAAACTTGAAGAATTACATCTTAATGAGTATGATAATATAGAAGCCCTGCTTAGAAAAAAGGATTATTATAACCTAAGTGATGCAGACTCAAAAAGAAAGGTTATTAATTATCTTTTAAGGCAGGGATATAGGTATTGTGATATAAAAGAATTCATTTAAGCGAGTTTAAAAAGCCCGGTAGGCTTAAGGTATAACCGGTTTATAATACATTTGAGCAGGCTTAAATAAGCAAACTCAAAACAATGATCCAGAAAATTAAAAGAAAACTGTGGAGATGACTATGAAGAGTATTAAAAGAAAGAAAAGGGAATTGGCATATCAGGGTGTTATATTAAAAGTGTATAAGGACTATATGGAGACCGAAAGCAACAAGGAAGTAATATGGGACTTTATACATCATGACGGTGCTGCCGCAGTGATTCCTGTAAGAGAAGACGGCAAGATACTGATGGTCAGACAATATAGGAATGCTCTTGACAGGTTTACTTTAGAGATACCGGCAGGTAAGGTCGACAGTCCGGGTGAGGATAAGAGGTTGTGTGCATTTAGAGAGCTTGAAGAAGAAACCGGATACAAGGTTGCCAGTCCCGATGATTTGGAATACCTTATAACAGTAAATACTACGGTTGCTTTTTGTGATGAAGAAATAGAAATATATATAGCAAAAAACTTAAGAATTTCAAAACAAAACTTAGATGAAGATGAAGATATTGAGATAGAAGCGTGGGCACTTGATGATTTGATGAAAATGGTATATACTGGGCTTATAAAAGACGGCAAAACAGTAGCAGCTTTAAGCGCATATGCTTACAAAAATTTAACTATCTAAAGGAGAAATGCTTATGGGACTGATTAAATTAGTTATGGACACCGCCGCAGGAGTGATATCCGACCAGTTTTTGGAGTATTTTTATTGTGACACTATAGATAATAATACTTTGATGGTAAAAGGCACTAAGGTACAGACTGCAAGAGGGCAGAATAACAAGGCTTCCGATAATATTATATCCAACGGATCAAAAGTAATTATCAACGAAGGTCAGTGTATGATGATAGTTGATAACGGAGCAATAGTTGAGGTATCTGCCGAACCGGGCGAGTATGTATTCCACAGTGATACAGAGCCCAGTATATTTGCGGGGAAGTTCGGTGAAAGTATTATAGCAAGTTTCAAGCAATTCGGAAGAAGGTTTGCTTACGGTGGTGAGACAGGTCATGACCAAAGAGTTTACTACTTTAATACCAAGATCATTACAGACAATAAATACGGTACAGCCAGTCCTATTCCGTTCCGTGTTATAGATAAGAATATAAGTCTTGATATAGAGATAGGTATACGCAGCCACGGTGAATTCAGTTATACCCTTGTAGACCCTATAATCTTCTATAAGAAACTTGCGGGTAATGTTAAAGATAGATATGACAAGGCAGATTTGAATAAACAGCTTACTGCGGAATTGGTACATGCTTTTCAACCGGCATTTACAAGAGTTGCAGATCAGGGAGTAAGATATTACCAGCTTACAGGTAATGTAGATGTTATAAGCAAGGAAACCAAAAAAGAGCTTGAGAATTGGAAAGAAGATTATGGTGTAGAGCTTGATAAGCTTACTCTTCGTTCAGCAACAGCTTCTGAAAAAGATCAAGATATGATCAAGGAATTACAGAAGAATGCGGTATTCAGAAGTGCGGATATGGCAGCGGCACACCTTGTAAGTGCTCAAGCCGATGCTATGAAGGCGGCAGCTTCCAATACAAGTACGGGTCCTATGATGGCATTTGCAGGTATGAACATGGCAAATGCTGCCGGCGGAGCTAACTCTACAGCGCTTTACGGTATGGCACAGCAGCAACAGATGATGCAAAATCAACAATACGGCGGCTATCAGCAGGGAATGCCACAACAAGGCTACCAACAGGGAATGCCGCAGCAAGGCTACCAGCAAGGACAGCCGCAGCAGGGTTATCAGCAAGGAATGCCTCAACAGGGCTATCAGCAGCAGGGACAGCCACAACAAGGTTATCCACAGCAGGGAATGTCTCAGCAAGGACAGCAGGCACAGCCGGACGGTTTCGTAGGTCAGGTTGGAGGACAAACTCAGATAAATGCCACAGCAGACAAAGAGTGGGTATGTGGTTGCGGTCAGCATAATACAACTAAGTTCTGTTCAAACTGCGGTTCCAAGAAGCCTGAAGGTACAGGAGGCTTTAAGTGTGATAAGTGTGGATGGACACCGGCACCGGGAGCGGCTGCACCTAAGTTCTGCCCTAATTGCGGCGATATATTTGATGAAAACGACAAGATCTGATTATTTTAGAAATTTATAAATTATAATGCACTCAAATAAAAAGTACTCTATAAAAAGAGTACTTTTTTATTTTGTAAAGGCAGATGAAGAAGGCTATCACCTTTTGTCAAGTAGTGGGGATACCCCGTCTATAATAGATTTATTATTTTATTTTCTTTTTTAAGTATATTTTCAGTTTAGTACTTTATTATATGCGACAGGAGGTGATGATATGGCAAAGCGAATATTTGAAAGAATAGAAAAGAAGTATATAGTTCCAAAGTCTAAATACGAAGAACTTATGCAGAAAATTAAAAAACACATGAAACTTGATGACTATGGCAAACATACTATATCAAACATATACTTTGATACTGATAACTTTTATTTGATAAGACATTCATTGGAAAAACCTTTATATAAAGAAAAATTAAGACTGAGGGCATACGGAGTGCCAAGTGATAAAAGTGAAGTATTTATAGAAATAAAGAAAAAGTATCAACATGTAGTATATAAAAGGCGTATAGCATTAAAGCTTAATGAGGCAAGGGCGTATTTATATAATAATATAAGCCCTGAAAAATTAAAAAAAGAACAGATATTTAAAGAAATAGAATACATGAAACATAATCTTGATTTGGAACCTAAGGTATATATAGCCTATGACAGACTGGCTTATTATGGGATAGATGATGCGGAGTTCAGAATAACCTTTGACACTGATATAGTTGCAAGAGATCATAATCTTGATATAACAAAAAGACAATGCGATATAGAACTTTTGGGAAAGGATTTTTATATAATGGAAGTTAAAATCAATATGGCAATGCCGCTGTGGTTATGTCATATATTATCAAAACTTAATATATATCAAAGCTCATTTTCCAAGTATGGAGAATACTACAAGTCAACTATATATAAAAATATAAATATAGTTTCAAAAAGAAAGATAGCGATAGGTAGATTTGCGGCAGAGTCTGTGTAGTATAACTAAAAAAATAATAAAGATAGCGATAGGTAGATTTGCGGCAGAGTCTGTGTAGTATCACTAAAAAAATAATAAAGATAGCGATAGGTAGAGTTGCAGCGGTATCTGTGTAGTATCACTAAACAATAAATATCTAAAATAAAAATAGGAGGAGCAAAATGCTTAACAGTATCCTTGCAAGGGTAGCATCAACCTCAAGCATAAGCCTTAATGAATTTATAATATGTTCAACGGTTTCTGTGGTTTTGGGAATAGTGCTGTCCTTGGTTCATTCATACAAAAATAAAACAAGTTTGAACTTCAGTTTGACACTGATATTATTACCCTTAATAGTTCAATCGGTAATCATGGTGGTAAACGGTAACTTGGGGACAGGAGTTGCGGTTGCGGGAGCATTTTCATTAGTAAGATTTCGTTCAATGCCGGGTACATCCAGAGAGATAGCAAGCATATTCATATCAATGGGAATGGGGCTTGCAAACGGTATGGGCTATGTGGGAATAAGCTGTATCTTACTTTTAATGGTTTGCATAATAACTCTTATCATAAGCTACATACAGTCAAAGGCTGTTAATGATAGAGAGCTTAAAATAACTATAGCGGAAAATATGGACTATGATACGGCATTTGATGAGGTATTTAAGAAGTACACAAAAAGAGCCGAACTTCAAAAGGTAAGAACAATTAACATGGGGAGCCTTTATGAGCTTCATTACCTGATAACAGAAAAAAATGTAAGTAAAGAAAAAGCTATGCTTGATGACATAAGAGTCAGAAACGGTAATCTTAACATAACCTGCGCTAAGCCGGGAGTAGAGAATATGCAGTTATAATAGCTTGGGAATACAAAAAATTAATACAAAAAAGAATGTAGAAGACAACAACAGAAAGGCAGATAGATTATGAAAAAAAGTAAAGTAAAAATGGCAGCTTGGTTACTTAGCCTATCCTTAATGGGATTTACTATAACAGGTTGTGCTGCAAATGCAGCAAAGAACAGCAGCAATGAAAGTACCATAAGCGTACAGCAGACAAGCAGTGTCAAAAGTAGTGATACTGAAAGCAAAGATAATGAAACCAAGACTACAAGTACAAGTAACAGAGATCTAAGCAGTATATATTCCGAAGAAGATCTTAACACAAGTTGGGATAAGTCAAGTTCAACTATAATTACATTAAACGGCAGCGAAGCTAAGGTAGAAGGCTCGGGAGCTAATTACTCTGACGGCAAGGTCAATATAACAAGCTCCGGCACCTATGTGCTAAGCGGTAAGCTTACAGGTCAGGTATATATAGACGCAGGAGACAGTGCGGTAGTGCACCTTGTACTTAACGGAGTGGAGATAAACAGTGAAAGCGGTCCGGCAATATATGCGGCTGACGGTAAAAAGGTAATACTTACCTTAGCGGAGTCAACTGAAAATACCTTAAGTGATACAAGTAAGTATACCTTTGCGGATGGAGAAGACGAGCCGGATGCGACCTTATTTATAAAAAATGACCTTGTAATAAACGGAAACGGTACGCTTAAAGTAAATGCAAATTATAAAACCGCAATTAAGACCAAGGATACATTAGCAATAATTTCAGGAAATTTCGACCTTACATCAGTGGATAATGCTGTAAGAGCCAAGGATGCACTTGCGGTAGAAGCCGGAACTTTCAAAGTAAATGCAACAGGTAAAGGCTTTACCTCAGACGGAGAACTTAATATATATGGCGGAGATATAAATATAGAAAAATCGGAAGAAGGTCTCGAGGGTCTTACTGTAGAAATCTACGGGGGAAATGTGGATATAAGCGCAACTGATGACGGAATAAACGCAAGAACCAAGTATGATGACAGTGTAAGTGACGCTGAAAAAGAGATGCTTGGAAATCAAGACCAAGACGGTGTAGAAGTGCGTATAGCAGGAGGTACGGTTAATATTAATGCCTCGGGAGATGCTATAGACTCCAATGGAGATTTATATATAGAGGGTGGTGAAACCTATGTAAGCGGACCTACAAGCGGTGGTGACGGCACTTTGGATTATAACGGAGAAGCTAAGATTAGCGGGGGAGTATATGTAGGAGCGGGAAGTTTTGGAATGTTCCAAACATTTTCGGAGGACTCAAGCCAAAACTTAATAAATGTGTATTATGACAGCACACAGGCAGCAGGAACTACTATAACTTTAAGTGATGAGTCTCAAACTAAGTTGATAGAATTTGTGGCTGAAAAAGAATTCGCCACAGTTGTAATTTCACTTCCAAGCCTTGAAACAGGCAAAACCTACACCCTAAAAACAGGCGATACAGAGCAAACTGTAACTATAAACTCAGTAAGTTCAAGTCTGGGTACAAGTAGCGGAGGTTTTGGAGGTCCCGGCGGACAAGGCGGACCACAAGGGGGAGGCTTTGGTGGTCCGCAAGGAGGCGGACAAGGAGGATCTAGCGGACAAGGCGGCTTTGGCGGACCGCAGGGAGGCGGTCAAGGCGGATCACAAGGCGGTTTTGGCAAACCGAACGGGCAGCAGCCGCCTGACAGAAGAGGAAGCTCACAAGGCAGACAGGGTAACTCTTCAAATAATCAAGATACAAGAGGAGGAAGAGGCAGAAACTTTGATAATCAGGAACAATATGGTTGGGAAAACAATTCTTGGGATAATGGCACATGGGAAGGAGGACAATACCCACAGGATAACCAAAACCGTGGAAGTTATTATAGCCAAGGCTATTATTAAATAAAATTAGGCTGCATACATGACAATCAGATAAACATAAAGGAGAAAAAGATTGAGGTTATTATTAAATAAAGGAAAACTGTGTAAAGAATAATAGAATTTGAATTTGCTATGATAAGCAAGATTATTATAAAAAAGGTTACATTAACATAATAGTGTAATATATCATTGATTATTAAATTGAAGTTCAGTTCTCTTTATTATATAGTATTACGATATATCAACAAAGTAGTAATAAGGTCGGATATCAATGATACACTACAATAGTTTCTCAGAAAAATCAAAAAAGGCTGTTGCATTAAAATAAAATAATACTTTATAGAGTGGTTTTGACTAAATGCTGTATTTTGTATATTTTATTCTTAGTGCAACAGCCTCTTTTTAGATATTAAAGCAGATATTAAAGTCAATTTCAAATTATTGCTATAATCAAAACAAAGCTTTTTTTACTGTTTTAGATATTAAAGCTAATTCCGAGTTATTACTATGCTCAAAATAAACCTGCTTTTTTACTGTTTTTGCTATTAAAGTTAATGTCAGATCCTGCTTTTACAGATGAGCAACAGCCTCGATCTCAAGTAATACATCCTTAGGAAGTCTTGCCACTTCAACACATGATCTGCAAGGATAAGGCTCAGCAAAAACTTCGGCGTAAACAGCATTGATCTTAGCGAAATCATCCATGTTCTTAATAAATAAAGTAGTCTTTACAACTTTTTCAATAGAAGAGCCTGAAGCTTCAACCAAAGCCTTAAGAGAAGAAAAAGCCTGTCTTGCCTGCTCCTCAACGGTGCTTGGAATCTCACCGGTTGCGGGATTAACCGGAATAACACCGGAGGTAAATAACATCTCGCCTAACTTAGTTGCTTGAACATAAGGACCAATAGCAGCAGGTGCCTTATCAGTAGAAATAATTTCCTTCTTCATAAAAACCTCCATAAAATAAATATTAAGAAATGGGAATATCCCCTCATTTCCTAAATACAATTATATATGCTATAATACAAAAATACAAATCAAAGAAAGGTAAAATATTTATTATGAAGTTTTTTTATAAACTCGAAAGAAACTTTGGAAAGTACAGCATCAGAAATCTGATGAATTACTTTGTTATATTTTATGTGGTAGGTTTTGTTATAAGTATAATGAACCCTTACATTTACTATGAATATATGGCACTTGATATAGGAAAGGTACTTGAAGGTCAGGTGTGGAGACTTATTACATGGCTTGCCTATCCTCCGACTAACAGCATGATTTTCGGGCTTTTTATGATAATAACTTACTACAGTTTGGGAATTGCCTTGGAAAATGTATGGGGAAGCTTCAGATTTAATATATTTATGCTTATGGGTTGCCTTTTTCACATAATAGGAGCTGTGCTTATGTACATATACGGTATAAGAATGGGTATAGAAGAAATTGCCTACGGTTATCTGACACCCGATAACTTAAACCTGTCAATATTTTTGGCATTTGCACTTACCTTCCCTGAAATGGAATTCAGGTTATACTTTGCCATACCGGTAAAAGCAAAGTACCTTGCCTTTTTCTACATACTATTGGAAATCTACAGTTTTATAGTGGGCAGCCTCTCAAGTAAGGTTACAATAGTGCTATCATTACTTAACTTTATAATATTCTACTTTATCAGCAGAAGAAAAAATATAGTAAATAATGTAAGCAATATACAAAGAAGGGCTCAGTACAGAGCCAAGATAAGACCGGTAAATGCAAGCAGACACAGATGTGCGGTATGCGGGAAGACGGAAAAAGATGATGAGAATATGGAATTCAGATACTGCTCCAAATGTAAAGAAGGGCTTGAGTATTGTATGGAACATTTATATACACATGAGCATGTAGAGTAAAATAATGGTTTGTAAGTGAGTTAGTAACATAAACAATTAGACAGCAATAATTAACAGAAACACTCCCTATTTCAATCATACTCGCAGTACTGTTAATAAAG
>ERZ773083.312-NODE-312-length-41927-cov-6.374331_pt1 | contig 41927 bp, 41 predicted proteins | sample MGYA00511465_ERZ773083 | MGnify/ENA primary metagenome ERZ773083 (study PRJEB29015, sample SAMEA2738001) | human oral metagenome | biome: human oral; feature: human-associated habitat; material: dental | place: China | collected 2060 ... | reverse complement strand
AATTTATAGATAAAAATGAAATATTTTTAGTTTTTTTGACGAAGATGAATGCTACCTGAACTGTAACCATTTATCCTTAAAGCAGGCTTTTATCAGTCATATTATTAAGATGTATACTTAACCAAACCAAAACTAAGGATTATATATGGGAAAATTATATTATGTTATGGGAAAAAGTGCCACAGGTAAAAATTCTATATATAAAGGTCTTGTATCAAGCTGTACTTATTTAAAGGAAATAATTCCCTATACTACCAGACCTATGAGAATCGGAGAGGTAGATGGAAAAGATTATAATTTTATCACAGATAGCGATATAGAAGGGTATAAAAAAGCCGGTAAACTTATAGAGTCAAGGGTATATGATACAGTTATGGGCAAGTGGACCTATGCTACCATAGATGACGGGCAGATAGAATTTGATAAAGATTCTATCAGCATAGGAACTTTGGAAGCCTATGTTAAGCTTAAAGAGTATTATGGAAAGGAAAATATTATTCCTATATATATAGACCTTGATCCGAGACTTAGGTTAATAAGAGCAATGCGGCGTGAAGCTTATCAAGAAAACCCGGATTATAAGGAACTTTGCAGAAGGTTTTTGGCAGATGAAGAAGATTTTTCAGATGAAAAACTTAAAAAGGCAGGGATAGAGAAAAGATATTATAATAAGAATTTATCAAAGTGCATGAAAAGTATAGTAAGAGATCTTAATTTATAGGATAGGTATATGTATAGATATTCAGAGGCTCTGTGTCAGGAAAGAATAATAAATTATCTGAAAAAAATCAAATCAACAGGCAGTGTATCTCACGCTTATATAATACAGGATGAATTTTTGGAAAATGCAAAGACTATAGCTTATGCTTTTGCAATGTCTTTGCACTGTCAAAAAGGAGGAGAGGAGGCCTGTTATGAATGTCATGCCTGTAAGAGGATATTAAAGAACAATCATCCTGATCTCATATATGTGGAAGCACAAAACCTAAAGTCAATATCTGTAAGTGATATCAGAGAAAAGATAAATGATACTGTAGGCATAAAGCCTTACAGTTCTTTGTACAAGGTCTATATTATAGATAGGGCGGATACTATGACGGTGCAGGCTCAAAACGCCTTGCTTAAGACTATGGAAGAGCCGCCGGAATATGCGGTTATTATATTGATAGCACAAAGCCTTGACAGATTCTTAGCAACTGTAAAAAGCAGATGTATAAAACTCCATGTAAGTTTAATAAGTAATCAAATTATAGTAGAGAAACTAATAAAAGCAGGTGTTGATTCAAAGCTTTCACAAAGCCTTGCTTATTTTTCAAGGGGAAATTTAGCTAAGGCTTTGACTTTTTCAAAGGAAGAAAATCAAAAGATTTATGAGGAAAATATAAATATACTCACAAATATATCAAGCAGTAACAGTTTAGAGCTTTATGATTATGCGGAGCTTATAAATTCCAGAGAAAATAAAATAGATTTTATGGATTTTTGTTTAATGTGGTATAGGGATATACTGCTTTTGTCCGTAAATAAAAGTGCCGAAAATCTTGTATTTAAATCAGAATACAGAACTCTCAGGAAACTGACAAGTGTGTATAGTTTCAGCGATCTGGACAGTATAATAGAGAGTATAAATCATGCTATAGAAGAGCTTTCAAGCAATGTAAATTCTAAGTATGTAATAAAGTTAATGCTTATGCAATGTGCAAAACAGTTGAAAAATTATATGTAGTGTACTGAATTGTTGATATTTGATTTAGTGTATTATTTGCAAAATAAGTATACCAAAAACGATGAATATTTTTCCGAGTGTGTGCATAAAAATGTAGGCTTAGTGTATGCTGCGCAAAAGGTTTTGCTGTGTAAAATCAGGAAAAAGAGGCAAGTTATTTGCTATGCTTGTTTAAAAGACGATGCACCGGGTCAGTACGGTAGCTTAGTAGGTAAATGTTTAGATAAGGAGTAGTTATGACCACTGTAATAGGTGTTAGATTTAGAGAGGTTGGAAAGATATATTATTTTGCACCCGGAGAGTTCGTACTTTCTCAGGGTGATAAGGTTATAGTTGAAACTGCAAGGGGCTTAGAGTGCGGTATCGTAGTTTTGGGCAACAAGGATATGGACGATAAGGAAATAATAAGCCCTCTTAAGGAAGTAAAAAGGATTGCTACCGAGCAGGATGTGGAACAGATGAATGAAAACAGAGAAAAAGAAAGACTGGCATATAGGATCTGTAAAGAAAAAATAATAGAATATAATTTGGATATGAAATTAATATCTGCCGAATGTGCTTTCGACAATTCAAAGTTGCTTTTTTATTTTACTGCGGATGGAAGAATTGATTTTAGAGAGCTTGTAAAGGATCTTGCAGCTATTTTTAAGCTACGTATAGAGCTTAGGCAGGTAGGAGTAAGGGATGAAACTAAAATAGTGGGCGGTATAGGCTCTTGCGGAAGAGCACTTTGCTGTCATAGTTATTTGACGGATTTTGTACCTGTATCAATAAAAATGGCTAAGGATCAAAGCCTTTCTCTCAATCCTCAAAAGATAAGCGGAGTTTGCGGCAGGCTTATGTGCTGTCTTAAAAATGAGTCCGACACCTATGAGGAGCTTAATAAGAATCTTCCTAAAGAGGGGGACTTTGTATATACGGATGAGGGCAGGTCAGGAGTTGTAAGCAGTGTAAGTGTACTCAGACAAAAGGTAAAAGTTATGGTACAAACTGAAGGTGGAGATAAAGAAATCGTCGAATACGAGGCTGACAGCGTGAGTTTGCAAAATAATACATTTACAAAAAAAGCAAAGAATAAGGCGTAGTATGCAAGTAGAGATCAGGGAAGAAGAAAGACTTGATGATCTGGAACTTAAAGGGCTTAAGATAATACAAGATCCGAGTAAATTCTGTTTTGGGATAGATGCGGTACTGCTTAGTGCTTTTGCTAAAGTAAAGCCGGGGGAAAATGTTTTAGATATAGGGACAGGTACGGGTATCATACCCTTGTTACTTAGTGCAAAAACTGATGCTAAGTATATAAAAGCGGTGGAAATACAGCCGGATATGGCTGATATGGCAAAAAGAAGTGTTCTTTATAATAACTTGCAGGACAGAATAGAAATAATATGTAATGATATAAAAAGAGCTGATAGTTTTATTAAAAAGTCTTCTGTTGATGTAGTGGTAAGTAATCCGCCTTATATTAAAAGTTTTCATGCAATAACGAATCCCAAAGACAGTCTAAGGCTTGCAAGGCATGAAATAGCCTGTACTTTGGAAGATATACTGTCGGCAGCTTCCAATATGTTAAAATACCATGGAAGATTTTACATGATACACAAGGCGCACAGGCTTACAGAGATCGTGTGTAAAATGAGAGAGTATAAACTGGAACTAAAAAGACTTAGGAGTATACACCCCTTTGCCGATAAGCCTGCCAAGATGGTACTGATAGAAGGAGTCAAGCAGGCTAATCCGTGGCTTGACATAGATCCGCCGCTTATAATATATAAAAATGACGCTGAGTATACCGAGGAGATAATAAAAATATATGGAAAATAATATAACAGGCTCAAGGCTTGTTGCACCCTCTACATTGTATTTGGTGGCTACACCCATAGGAAATCTTAAGGACATAAGTTACAGGGCATTGGAAGTGCTTAAAAGTGTTGACTTGATTGCGGCGGAGGATACCAGAAATACGCTTAAACTTCTAAATCATTATAATATTAATACTCCTCTTAGCAGTTATCATGAACATAACAAGATAAAAAGATCCAAAGAGCTTATAGAAAAATTAAAAGGCGGCAGCAGCATAGCCTTGGTAAGCGATGCGGGTATGCCTGCGATATCGGATCCGGGTGAGGACATGGTGGCAGCGGCACATGAGGAAGGAATAAGTGTAAGCGTAGTGCCGGGAGCCTGTGCTTTTGTAAGTGCGCTTGCAATAAGCGGACTTAGCAGCAGAAGATTTGTATTTGAAGGTTTTCTTCCTTTTGACAAAAAGGAAAGAAGACAGGTTCTAAAAGATCTGGCTAAGGAAAAGCGCACAGTAGTGTTTTACGAGGCGCCACATAAGCTTATAAAAACATTAAAGGATATAGCCGGATTTATAGAAGAAGACCGGAAAATAAGTATAGTAAGGGAACTTAGCAAGCTGCATGAAGAGGTTTTTAATACCACTATAAAAGAAGCAATAAGACTTTATGAGGAAGGAATAAAGCTTATAAAGGGCGAATATGTAATAGTTATAAATGCAAAAGATGAGGAAAGTATAAAAAAAGAAGAGGAAAAAAAGTGGGATGAGTTAAGTCTTGAAGAGCATATGAAGATATATGAGGATAAGGGGCTTGATAGAAAAGCGGCTATGAAAAGTGTAGCCATGGATAGAAATGTATCCAAAAGAGAAATTTATAATAAGCTTTTGAGAGGTTAGAGATGGACTTTAGTAGTTTAGGTATTGCTAATAATAAGTTGTTGTTGTGGGCAGTTGCAGCGGTTGCAGTATTGATAGTGATTTATATATTGTATCGGATAGTAGTAAAAATAAAAAGAGCGGTGCACAGATTAAGTAATAGGATCAGTAGATTTTCCAATATAGTTGAAGAAGTTTATACCGCTTCAAAGAATGCCGATAAAATCGAATCTGAGACTCCAAAGAGCGTATCAGGTATGACATCCTTGTTACTTCCGAGAATTTCAAAAGATTTTCCGGATTTTAACTGGCATGAAGTAAGGGAAGATCTTGAAAATAAGCTGAGGGAGAAGCTTACAGCAGAGGGTTCTACCGATATAGCAGTGCATAAGAGTGTAATATCAAGGTACAATAAAGATGCAAATAATATTTCCATAACATGTCAAACCGCCCTCAAATATAAAAATCCCAACAAGCAATATGTAGGAGAGTATAAGCAAAGCAGATTTACTACGGAAGTCGTATATATGCAAAAGTTGGATGACTATTATGAAAAAGACAGTTTGGGTGTCTATACCTGTCCTAATTGCGGTGCTTCCGTAGATAATTATAACGGTGGCGTATGTGCATATTGCGGATCCAAGCTAAGGGATCTGAATGTAAGAATATGGAGCGTGGCGGATATAGAAGAAAAATAAAAATCACTTGACATTTATAACTCCGGTAAATAAAATAGTTTGAGTATCAAAGTATTTTTTGAGTATCGGTTTGGGTATATAGTTATGTTGATAGGTTCATAAAAATAAATGCCGACTTTTTAGGAGGAATAATGGGTATAGTTCTAACCGGAATGGGTTCAAAACTGCCAAGTAAGAGATTATCTAATTTTGACTTAAGCAAGATGGTGGACACTTCTGATGAATGGATAAGATCAAGGACAGGTATAGAGTACAGGTATGTATGTGAGGAAGATGAAGGTCTTAGTATGCTGGCAACGGAGGCGGCAAAGAAAGCGCTTAAGATGTCCGGTACTGACGCAAAGGACATAGATTTGATTATATGTGCAACCTCAACACCTGATAAGAACTTTCCCTCATGTGCCTGTGAGGTACAAGCTGCACTGGGAAATACAAAGGCACTTTGTTTTGATATAAGTGCGGCGTGCTCAGGTTTTATATATGCACTTCATACGGCAGACAGCATGATGTTAAGTAAAAGATACAAAAAGACCTTGCTGATAGGTGCGGATGTGCTGTCAAGGCATATAGATTGGGAAGACAGAACCACCTGTGTACTTTTCGGAGACGGAGCTGCGGCAGCGGTTTTGGAATTTGATGAAGCGGCAGGCGGTATTTTGGGAGAGGATCTGGGTTCGGACGGCAGTAGGGGAGACAGCTTAAGCTGCAATGCTCTTGGAGAAAACCCTTATATGTATATGAACGGACAGGAAGTATTTAAGTTTGCGGTAAGGACAGTACCTGAAAGTATTAAAAATGCACTTGAAGACGCAGGTGTAAAAAAAGAAGAAGTTAAGTTTTATGTACTTCACCAAGCCAATGTAAGAATACTTGACTCGGTAGCAAAAAAACTTGAGGAAGATCTTGATAAATTCCCTAAAAACCTTGATAAGTTGGGCAATACCTCAGGAGCAAGCGTACCGCTCTTACTGGATGACATCATAAGAGACGGAAGTCTTAAAAAGGGTGATATAATAGTTATCTCAGGTTTCGGTGCCGGACTTACCTGGGGCTCGATGGTTATGAGATATTAAATTAAGAAGTTTCCAAGATGCAAAAAAATAAAGCAAGATAATAAGTTTTTATACAAAAAAGATATTTACATAATTGCTAATAAGCTATATGATGTCATATGTTATTATTATATTTTAAAGAAACAAAGGAGATATTAGTATGTCAGAGAAGATTAAGTCAATTATTGCTAACCAATTAAACATTGATGAGAGCAGCATAAAGGAAGATTCTACATTTAAGGATGATTTGGGAGCAGATTCATTGGACTTATTTGAATTGGTTATGGCTTTTGAGGATGAGTATGGAGTAAGCATCCCTTCTGAAGACTTAGAGAAAATAACAACTGTAGGAGCTGTTGTAGCTTACTTACAGGACAAGGGCGTAGAAGTTTAATAGATATAGATTTTAAAGAGCAGCTTAGTTGTAATTGTTTTTAACAGCTAGGCTGTTACTTAAATAAGGTAATTGATATAAAAATAAAATTAGTCAGGAGTATGTATGAATACCAGAATCACAGAGTTACTTGGAATTGAATATCCTATAATACAAGGAGGTATGGCATGGGTTGCGGAGCATAACCTTGCAGCGGCAGTAAGCAATGCCGGAGGGCTTGGACTTATAGGTGCAGCCAATGCCCCAAGTGAAGTTGTAAGAGATGAGATAAGAAAGGCAAGGGAACTGACAGATAAGCCCTTTGGTGTTAATATCATGCTTCTATCTCCTCATGCAGGTGATATAGCCCAGTTAGTGGTTGAAGAAGGGGTAAAGGTCGTAACTACAGGTGCGGGCTCGCCTGAAAAGTATATAAACATGTGGCATGAAGCAGGCATCAAGGTTATACCCGTAGTTGCTTCGGTGGCACAGGCAAGGCGTATGGAAAGAGTCGGAGCACAGGCTGTAGTTGTTGAAGGTTGTGAAGCGGGAGGCCATATAGGAGAGTCTACTACCATGTCCTTACTTCCGCAGGTATGTTCAGCAGTGAATATACCTGTAATCGCTGCCGGCGGTATAGCTGACGGTAGAGGAATGCTTGCTGCACTTATACTTGGTGCAGAGGGCATACAGATGGGTACAAGATTTTTAGTGGCTAATGAGTCAACTGTACATCAGGAGTATAAAAACAGAGTAATAGCCGCAAAGGATATAGATACCGTAGTTACCGGAAGAAGTCACGGACATCCGGTGCGCTGCTTAAGAAATAATATGACAAGAGAGTATGCAAGACTTGAAGGTGAAGGCAAGAGTTTTGAAGAGCTTGAGTACCTTACCCTGGGAGCGCTCAGAAAGGCTGTGCAGGAAGGTGATGTAACTGACGGAACCGTTATGGCAGGGCAGATAGCAGGGCTTGTAAGTAAAGAACAAAGCTGTAAAGAAATTATAGAAGAGATTATATCAGAAGTTAAGGATATTGCAGGAAAGACATTGAGTAAGTTTTCTTAATGATATTTGATTAATTTGAACGGTTGGGAAAGAAGGGAAACACTGAATTAATAAATTACTGAAGTGAAAATATTAATCGGTGTTTCCCTATTATATAGAATGAGGATTTTTTATGAAGACAGCCTTTTTATTTCCGGGACAGGGAGCACAAAAATGTGGTATGGGTGAAAGCTTTGCAAAGTATGATGAAGCGGCAAAGAAAGTATATGAAAATGCTTCAAGGCTTTTAGACCTTGATATGGAAGAACTGGTGTTTACTGAAAACAAGAAGCTTGATATGACGGAATATACACAGGCAGCCATGGTAACAACAGGCATTGCCATGTTAAAAGTTATAGAAAAAACTGCCCTAAAAGCTGATGTGTGTGCAGGGCTGAGCCTTGGAGAATATGAGGCATTATACCTTGCAGGGGCTATATCCGAAGAAGATGCTATAGTTTTGGCAAGGCATAGGGGCAAGCTTATGCAAGAAGCGGTACCCTTAGGATTAGGAACAATGGCGGCGGTCTTAAACCTTGATGCGGCTGTTATAGAAGACTGCCTTAAAGATATAGAAAATGTATGGATAGCCAATTACAATTGCCCGGGGCAGATAGTTATTTCCGGAACAGTTGCAGCAGTTGAAAAGGCAAGTGAAAAACTTAAAGAAGCCGGTGCTAAAAGAGTCCTGCCGCTTAATGTAAGCGGACCCTTTCATTCGGGGCTTCTAAAGCCTGCAGGGGATAAGCTTTATGAGTATCTCAAAAATGTGGAGATAAAAAAACCTACCATACCTTATGTGGCTAATTATACAGCCGAGTTTGTCTATGATGATAAAGATATCAAAGAACTTTTAAGAAAGCAGGTATTCGGCTCTGTAAGATTCGAGCAGAGTATAAGAAATATGTTAAAAGAAGGAGTGGATACTTTTATCGAGATCGGTCCGGGGAAGGTGCTTAGCGGTTTTGTAAAAAAGATAGATAAAGAAGCAAAGGTTTACTCTATAGAAACTGTTGAAGATATGAACAATGTTATAAAGGAATTAGGTCTGTAGCAAAAGTTCTTAAATAAGTAAACTGATTACACTTTATTTTGGAGGAGCTTATATGAGATTAGATAAAAAAGTGGCACTTGTTACAGGTGCGGCAAAGGGAATAGGAAGAGCCATAGCACTTAAGCTTAGCAGTGAGGGAGCCTATATTATAGTTAATTACAGAGGTTCCGAAGATAAGGCTAAGGAAACTCTTGAACTTATTAAGTCACTTAACGGGGATGGTGAGATATACAGGTGTGATGTCTCAAAATATGAAGACAGCAAACAAATGATCGACTACATACTGGAAAAACATTCCAGGCTTGATATACTGGTTAACAATGCAGGTATAACCAAAGACAATTTGCTTATGAAGATGAGCGAAGAAGAGTTCGATAAGGTAATAGAAAGTAACTTGAAGTCGGCTTTTAACTGTATGCAGCTTGTAAGCAGAGCTATGATAAAGGCAAGAAGCGGACGAATTATTAATATATCATCAGTATCCGGAGTAATGGGTAATGCCGGTCAGGTCAATTATGCGGCAGCTAAGGCAGGTATGGTAGGTATGACAAAGTCAGCAGCAAGAGAACTTGCTTCAAGAGGGATCACGGTCAATGCAATAGCTCCCGGATTTATAGAAACGGATATGACTGCCGTACTTTCGGACAGCATAAAAGAGGCGGTGGTGCAAAACATACCTATGAAGGCTTTCGGAAAGGCTGAGGACATAGCTGATGCGGTCTGCTTTCTGGCTTCGGAAGAAGCAAGGTATATAACCGGGCAGGTGCTTTGTGTAGACGGCGGATTATATATGTAGGTGATTTTTTTGAAGAAGATGTATTAGCCAAACTGTAAATAATATAAGTCTGTACGGCTTTTGAGCAAATAAGTATTTTAACATTAAGGAGATTTTAGATGAAAAGAAGGGTAGTCATAACGGGTCTGGGTGCTATAACTCCTATAGGGCTTAATGTAAGTGATTTCTGGAACTCTTGTAAGGAAGGGGTGTGCGGAATAGAGCCTATAAGCTATTTTGATACTTCCGATTTTAAGGCTAAACTTGCAGCCGAGCTTAAGGGTTTTGATGCAAAGAATTTTATGGATGCAAAACAGGCAAAGCGTATGGAGGCATTCTCACAGTATGCTGTGGCTGCTGCAAAAGAAGCTTTGGAAGATGCTAAAATTGATATGGAAAAAGAAGACAGCTTTAGAGTGGGAGTATCCGTAGGCTCAGGAATAGGAAGTCTTCAGGCTATGGAAAGAGAACATTCAAAGCTTCTTGATAAAGGACCTTCAAGAGTAGCTCCGCTGCTTGTTCCGCTTATGATTTCCAATATGGCGGCAGGTAATGTAGGCATACAATTCGGACTCAGAGGAAAGAATATAAATATTGTTACCGCCTGTGCGACCGGAACACATTCCATAGGCGAGGCGTTCAGAAGTATAGCCTACGGTGAGGCGGAGGTTATGCTTGCAGGAGGATCGGAAGCATCCATATCTCCTATAGGTGTAGCAGGATTTGCGGCACTTACCGCGCTTAACACCACCGAAGATAAAACAAGAGCCTCCATACCTTTTGATAAGGACAGAGCAGGCTTTGTGATGGGAGAGGGAGCAGGTATTTTAGTACTTGAGGAGCTGGAGCATGCAAAGCAAAGAGGGGCAAAAATCTATGCGGAGATAGTAGGGTACGGAGCTACCTGTGATGCCTTCCATATAACCTCCCCGGCTGAGGACGGCTCGGGAGCTGCCAAGGCTATGGAGTATGCACTTAAGGATGCTGAACTTACCCCTGAGGATGTTGACTATGTAAATGCTCATGGGACAAGTACTTATTATAATGATTTATTTGAAACCAAGGCTATAAAACTTGCTTTTGGCGAACATGCTTATAAACTTAAGATAAACTCCACCAAGTCCATGGTAGGACACCTTCTGGGTGCTGCCGGCGGTGTTGAAGCAGTGGTATGTGTTAAGTCCATAGAGGATTCATATTTACATAAAACCGTAGGACTTGAAAATACCGATGAGGACTGTGATTTGGATTACTGCAAGGGAAGCGGTGTCAGTATGCCGGTAAATGTAGCTATAAGCAATTCTCTCGGTTTTGGCGGACATAATGCAACTATAGTATTTAAAAAGTATGAGGCTTAGATCGTAATATGGAACTTAAAGATTTGATAGCTTTAATGGAAGCTGCTAAGAAAAATGAGATAGACAAATTTGTATATGAAACCGAGACTGAAAAAATAGTTATAAGGAAAAAAACTGCGAAAACAGTTAAGGTAAATCAGAAAGAAAATATTGTAAAGGCTAATAAGGCAGAGGTTCATTACGAAGTAGAGACAAGTGAAGTTCAGGAAGAGTCTTTACATATGGATAATGAAAATATTGTAACCTCTCCTTTGGTGGGTACCTTTTATTCCTCCCCTTCACCTGATGCCAAGCCTTTTGTAAGCGTAGGAGACAGTGTTAAAAAGGGACAGGTAATCGCCATTATAGAGGCGATGAAGCTGATGAATGAGATTGAAAGCGAATTTGACGGTGTGGTGGAAGCCGTACTTGTAAAAGATGAGTCGGTAGTAGAGTTCGGACAGCCGCTTTTTAGGATAAGATAGGAGAACAGGATGTTAGGAATTAAAGAAATAGAAGAAATAATACCTCACAGACACCCTTTTTTACTTATAGACTGTGTAGAGAGTTTAACACCGGGAGAAAAGGCGGTAGCTTATAAGAGTGTAAGTTTCACCGAAAGCCATTTTAAGGGACATTTTCCGGCTGAACCTGTAATGCCGGGGGTGCTTATCATAGAGGCACTGGCACAGACCGGAGCGGTGGCTATACTTTCCTTAGAAGAAAATAAGGGAAAGATAGCCTACTTTGCAGCCATTAATAATGCAAAGTTTAAAAGAAAAGTCGTTCCGGGTGATAAACTTAAGCTTGAATGTGAGCTTATAAGGATAAAGGGTCCTTTAGGAGTCGGAAAGGCGACTGCAACGGTTGACGGTGAAGTGGCAGTGCAGGCGGAGCTTACCTTTATGATAGGAAAGTAGCAAAACTTCAGCAAATTAAAAAGATACGGGTGGAGATATGTTTCAAAAGATACTTATAGCAAATCGTGGTGAGATAGCATTGCGTATTATAAGAGCGTGCAGAGAGTTAGGCATTAAAAGTGTAGCCGTATTTTCGGAAGCGGATAGAGACAGCCTTCATACTATGTTGGCAGACGAGGCTATATGTATAGGACCGGCTCCTTCGACCAAAAGCTATCTTGATATGTCAAGAATTTTAAGTGCTGCTCTTGCAATAGGTGCGGATGCCATACATCCGGGTTTCGGTTTTTTATCGGAAAATGCCAAATTTGCAAAGCACTGCGCTGAGTGTAATATAAAATTCATAGGCCCAAGCAGTGATATTATCAGTATGATGGGTGATAAGGCGGCTGCAAGAAATACCATGATCAAGGCAGGCGTGCCTGTCGTTCCCGGTATGGAAGGGTCTGTAGTTGATGTGGAAGAAGCCGAGAAGATAGCGAAGGAGATAGGCTTTCCTCTTATGATCAAAGCGGCTGCCGGCGGTGGTGGCAAGGGTATGAGAATATCCTACGGTATAGAGGATTTTAGAGAAAAGTTTATAACCGCACAGCAGGAATCCATAAAGGGTTTTTCGGATGACAGTATGTACATGGAAAAGTATATAGAAAAGCCGAGGCATATAGAGTTTCAAATTCTTGCAGATGAATACGGCAATGTAGTGCATCTTGGAGAAAGAGACTGCTCTATTCAAAGAAGGCATCAAAAGGTTATTGAAGAGGCTCCAAGTATTGCTATAGATGAGAAACTCAGAAAAAGTATGGGAGAGGCGGCTATAAAGGCGGCAAAGGCTTGCTCCTATGTTAATGCCGGTACTATAGAATTCCTTCTTGATAAAGATAAAAATTTTTATTTTATGGAAATGAATACCAGAATACAGGTGGAGCATCCGGTTACTGAACTTGTTACCGGAGTGGATCTTATAAAGGCACAGATAAATATAGCCGCAGGCAAGCCGCTTGGATTTAAGCAGGAAGACATAGTTATAAGAGGTCATGCAATAGAGTGCAGAATCAATGCGGAAAATCCGAGGTTTAATTTCAGACCTTCTCCGGGTACGATAAAGAATCTACATCTGGCAAACGGTAACGGAGTAAGGGTGGACTCTCATATATATGTAGGTTATAAGATTCCGCCAAATTATGATTCCATGCTTTTAAAACTTATAGTGTATGCAAAAGACAGGGATGAAGCAATAGCTAAGATGAGATCTGCTCTTGGGGAAATGGTAATCGAGGGAGTGGATACCAACATTGACTTTGACTATGAGATCATAAACCATGAGGCATATAAAAACGGAGATACGGATACGCATTTTATAGAAACGCATTTTAAACAGTACTTAAGCTAGTGCATAGTATCATTGATATTTAGCCTTACTACTAACTTATCAATAGATTGGAACAAATATATAATTAAAGAGATTTGAAATTCATTCTGCTACTACTAATATTAATTAAATGTCAATAATACATTACGCTAGTGTAGTGTATCGTTGATATCTAGCTTTATTACTACTTGGTCAATAGATTGTAACACATATAGTCAAAGATAATTAAGAGCTACTCTGCTATTGCTGATATTAATTAAATATCAATAATACATTACACTAGTGCATCGTTTTTTATAAGTTTGTCGGTGTTATTTATATGCTAAATTAAGTTCTGCTATTTTATAAAAACTTATAGCTATATTATTTTTTGAGATGATATATATTTGTATCAAAATATATCAGTATCGTATGGCATTACGGAGGAAAAAGATGTTAAGGGATATGTTTAAGAAAACCTATATAGGTTTGGATAAAAATAAAACGGAAAGTCATAGTGATACGGACTTAAAAATAAGCGGACCTCCTGCAGGTATGTGGAGAAAGTGCAAAAAGTGCAATGCTTTGATATATGCGGAGGATGTAAGGGCGAATTTCTATATATGCCCCAAGTGCCTTGCATACTTTAGGGTTCATGCCTACAGGCGTATAGAAATGATTTGTGACAAATCAAGTTTTGAGGAATGGAACAAGCAGATGCCCATATCCAATCCGCTTAATTTCCCGGGATATGAAGAAAAGATACAGGAGGCTAAGGAAAAATCCAAGCTTGACGAGGCGGTTGTTACCGGAAAGGGAAAGATAGAGGATATAGAAGTAGCCATAGCTGTATGTGATGCCAGATTTATGATGAGCTCTATGGGTAAAAATGTAGGTGAAAAACTTTGCTGCATGATAGAAAGAGCAATAAGTGAGAGATTACCTGTAATCATATACTCCTGCTCGGGAGGAGCAAGAATGCAGGAGGGAATAGTATCCCTTATGCAGATGGCAAAAACTTCGGCAGCTTTGAAAAGACTTTCTGATGAGGGGCTGCTTTTTATAAGCGTACTCACAGACCCTACTATGGGAGGGGTTACGGCTTCATTTGCCATGCTTGGAGATGTAATACTTGCCGAGCCTAAGGCGCTTATAGGTTTTGCAGGACCGAGAGTTATAGCTCAGACGATAGGTGCTAAACTGCCGGAAGGATTCCAAAGGGCGGAGTTTTTGCTGGAGCACGGTTTTGTGGATAAAATAGTAGAAAGAAAAGATCAAAAAAGACTGATAGCCGATATATTAAGAGTATATTCCAAAAAAGAGCTGTCATTTAATGACTTGGATAAGGAGCTTGACAAAAAAGTTTTAGAGCTTAGCGTCAGGCATAAAAGAAGTACGGCTTGGGAAAGTGTGCTTTTATCAAGAAAGAGCGACAGACCGACTGCTAAGGACTACATAGATAAGTTATTTACCGACTTTATTGAATTCCACGGAGACAGGTATTTTGCCGATGATAAAGCCATAGTGGGCGGTATTGCATTGTTTCATGGCAGACCGATAACAGTTATAACACAGCAAAAAGGTAAAAACTTAAAGGAAAATAAGTTAAGAAATTTTGCCATGCCTTCTCCCGAAGGTTATAGAAAGGCGCTGAGGTTAATGAAATTATCCGAAAAATTCGACATACCGGTGCTGTGTCTGGTAGATACTCCCGGAGCTTTTTGCGGTATAGAGGCTGAGGAAAGAGGACAGGGTGAGGCTATAGCAAGAAGTCTGTACGAACTTAGCGGACTGAAAACCCCTATACTTTCTATAGTTATAGGAGAAGGCGGTAGCGGCGGTGCTTTGGCAATGGCTGTCAGCGATGAAGTGTGGATTATGGAAAATGCCATATATTCTATACTTTCACCTGAAGGATTTGCTTCAATACTTTATAAAGATGCCAAACTTTGCAAAGAAGCTGCGGAAGATATGAAGATTACCTCGGCTGAGTTAAAGAATCTTGGTATAGTGGAAAGAGTGATACCCGAACCGCATCCTGCGACAGCAGAAAATATGGAAGATATTATCAGATATATAGACAGTGCTTTGATAGAATTTTTGGCAGACAAATATAAGTTAAGTAAAGAAATGCTTTTATCAAAAAGGTATGAAAGATACAGAAAATACTAAAGCCTTTAATTAAGGAGAATTTATGCTAAGCAATATGGACTTGAAAATAGGTGACCTTATAATAGAAAAACCTATAGTGCAGGGTGGAATGGGAGTAGGCATAAGCCTTGCTTCTTTAGCCGGAAATGTGGCAAGAGAGGGGGGACTTGGACTTATATCCTCGGCACAGATAGGCTTTAGAGAGCCGGACTTTGAAAAAAAACCTAAGTTTGCCAATTTAAGGGCTATAGCAAGCGAGCTTAAAAAAGCAAGAGAAATAGCCGGAGCTATGGCTAAGGGAGCGGTAGGATTTAACATTATGGTGGCTACCGTAGGTTATGCCGATTATGTAAAAGAGGCTATAAAGCACGGGGCTGATGTGATCGTATCGGGTGCAGGACTGCCGTTAGATTTGCCGGAACTTGTGAAGATGGGTATGAAGCTTAGAAAAGAGCTTTTTGAAGAAGCTCCGCAGAAGATATATAACAAATGTAAGGAGTTTGTTACCAAGATAGCTCCGATAGTATCAAGCGCAAAGTCGGCTTCCGTAATACTTAGGCTGTGGGACAGAAATTATAAGAGCACAGCTGATATGGTAGTTATAGAAGGACCTTTGGCAGGAGGGCATCTGGGTTTTTCAAACAATGATTTACACAGACTCGGAGCGGATACGAAGATAGTATCCAAAACTTATCTTAAAGAAATATTTGATAAGGAGATAGAGGATATAATCAAGGTCGTATCCGAGTATGAGAATAAGTATGAAAAAAAGATACCTGTGATAATGGCAGGAGGTATATATAACAAAAATGATGTAAGCCATGCTTTTAGACTTGGAGCTGCCGGTGTGCAGGTAGGTACAAGATTTGTAACCACTCATGAATGTGATGCACCCTTAGCTTATAAGGAGGCTTATATTAATGCCAAGGAAGAGGAGATAAGAATTACGGTATCTCCCGCAGGGCTTCCGGGTAGGGCTATAGAGAATGAATTTTTAAGAAGACTCGATAAGGGAAATATTCCTGTAAGAAAATGCTATGACTGCCTTAGCAAGTGCAATAGGGTGGATATACCGTATTGTATCACTGATGCTTTGATATCCGCAGCAAGGGGCGATGTCGATAACGCACTTTTATTTTGCGGTGCCAATGCTTGGATGGCTAAAAAGCTGGAAAGTGTTAAGGAAGTGATGGAGGAGCTGATGAGCGGAGTGCCCGGAGCCTGTTTAGTGTAGCAATATAAGTGTTGCCGTAAGGAGATTTTGATATGCGGACATATATAGTGCTTGATCTTGAGTGGAATCAGAGTCCTATCGGCAAAGAGGGGGCGGTTGAAGCTATTCCTTTTGAGATTATAGAGATAGGGGCTGTGAAACTTGATGAGAACTTGGAATATATGTCAAAGTTTCATGAATTTATAAGTCCTGTAGTTTATAATGATATACATCATAGAATATATGAATTGGTACATATTGATATAAATTATTTAAGGGATAAGGGGAAAAAGTTTTTAAGCGTTATAGATAAGTTTAAGCAGTGGTGCTATATGGACGGACAAGAGCCTATGTTTTGCACTTGGGGAAGCATGGATCTGAGTGAGCTGCAAAGAAATATGGCTTATCATAAACAGGAAAACTTCTTTGAGTATCCTTTATTTTACTATGATATACAAAAACTATTTACTTTGGACAAATGTGAAGACCCTAAAGAAAGGCTTCCTTTAGAAAAGGCGGTAAGGTTTCTTGGCTTACCTATAAAGGGAGAGTTTCACCATGCCTTGGATGATGCTTACTATACAAGCCTGCTTTTTAGTAAAATCAACTTTGAAGCTTTGAAGGTGTATAAATCTTTGGATCTGTATAGGAGTCCTGACTCTAAGGAAGAGGAGATTTATGTAAAATTTCCCGAATATGCCAAATATGTTTCAAGAGGTTTTTCGAGCAGAGAAGTGCTTATGGAAGACAAGACAGTAAAGGATATGCTCTGCTGCAAGTGCAACCGTATGCTCAGGAAAAAGGTAAGGTGGTTTGTTGATTCGCAAAAAAACTATTATTGTATAGCCCAATGCCCGGAACATGGCTATGTAAGGGGGAAAATAAGGATAAGGAACAAGCAAAGTAAGGGATACTATGCAATAAAGACTATGAGATTGGTCGGCAAAAAAGAACTTGATTTTATAAAGGCAAAAAAAGAGCAGCTTAGACTGCGTAGAAAAAACACATAATAATTGTCAAAAATATTTTTATAAAATAAATAAAACAAAAACACTCCCTGTTTCAAACATAGCGGCAGTACTGTTAATAAAGTTTCGATAAACTTCGAACTCACTTTATAAAGCAGTACTAACGCTAAAAAGATTGAAATAGGGAGTGTTTATTTAAAAGGATTAAAATACTACAACCAAAAGCATCTTAAACTTTTCCTGCCCATACACTGCATGAGGATGTCTTGCCGGCATTACCACAGACTCGCCTTCCTTTACGATATACTCCTTATCGTCTATAGTAAGTTTGCCTACTCCGTCTATACAGGTTACAAAAGCATCACCGTCAGACTCGTGTGTGCTGATTTCTTCATCCTTATCAAAAGCAAATAAAGTAATGCTTACATTCTTATTTTGAACAAGGGTCTTACTTACTATTTGCCCCTCTCTATAATCAACAAGTTCTTTTAAAACATGAACTTGGGCTTTATCTATATTCTTCATTATACCGTCCATAGTATAGCTCCTTAAAAATATATTTATATGCAATCACATCCATAAATGCATATATAGTAATTATACAGGATTAATTTTATAAATCCAAGTCTTTACCCTTAATATTTTTTTTATCAAAGAAATTTCTTCTACCTTTTTTACGCCTGCTGTTTTCACTTAAGTGTATTTTTTCTTTTGACCAGCCGTACATAATACGGCGTTTTCTTCTTTCTTCTCTCAAAAAAGCAAGTTCTTTTGCTTCTTTATAGGATATTACGAGCTTTATAATTATTAATATTATGATGATAATGATAATCAATATAAAGCCAAGAACAAAATAAAAGCCGTATTTAATCATAAACTTGGTAAATTTTGAAGAAAAACTTGCATCACTTGCCTTGGTTACATTCTTGTAAGGAGAAGAAGGGCTGGCTATTTTTACATCGGTATCCGTAAGTTCAGAGTTTATATCGGCACTTATGTAAAGAGGAGAAGAGCCTACCTGTCTATCTCCGTACATATACTCAATATTTGCAATTATATTTTTATTATTAAGTATTGTAGGATCATAGTTAAGCCGGTGTGTAACTTCTGAGACCTCCGCACCGTTAGGTAAAACTATTTTATGAGCAGGAGAACTTGATAAAGACGGCAGTGAATTCTCAGAGTCCTGTATAAATCTTATTTCTATGGACTGCTTATCCGTATTGTTGTCATCCACTTCAACTTTGTTAAAATTATTAAATCCGAATTCCATCAAAGCCTTGGTATCGCTATAATGTGTCTTATGACCGTTAAGTACTACCGTAATTAAAGACATATTATCCTTGGAGGCATAAGTTACTAAAGTGTTGCCGGCAAGCATGGTATAACCGGTCTTTCCGCCCATGGCATATTCATAAAAATTAGGATTGCTTCTGCGTATCATACCGTGGTGGTTATAGATATCAAAACCCTCGGGTGCCGCCTTATAGGGCGGTAAATGGTAGGTTACGGAGGATGCTATCTCAAACACTGTAGGATTGGCTAAAGCCTCCCTTGAAATAACGGCAAAATCATAAGCTGTTGTATAATGGTTTGGGTTATTGAGACCGCTTGGGTTTTCGAAATGCGAGTTGTTACAGTTAAGCTCGGCTGCCTTTTCATTCATAAGCTTTGCGAACTCCTCTATACTTCCGCTGCAATGTTCTGCCAGAGCATTGGCGGCTTCGTTGGCGGATTGAAGAAGCATGGCATAGAGCGCATCCTTTACGGTAATTGTATCACCTGCTAAAAAACCTGCACTTGAAGAGCCTGACTCAACATTATGTACCGCATTATACGAAAATGTTAAAGTATCATCAAGATTGCACCTTTCTACAATTATAAGTGCGGTAAGCAATTTAGTAATGCTTGCAGGGAAGTATCTTTCATTTGCATTTTTTTCATAAAGAACGGTACCGGTTTCGGCCTCCATAACTATTGCACCGTCAGCTTGCACATTGACATCATCGGGCCAGGTAAGGGCAAAAGAAGTAAAGCTTAGATTTAAGCTTAAGAAAAACAGTAAAATCATAATTTTCATAGGCTTAAATCTAAACTTAAAACTCATTTTATTAAAAAACTTTTTTTGATATTCTCGAATCACTTTTTGATTACTAACCTTTCCGGAAAAATATTGCTATATAAGGCAGCTTATAAAAAATTTCTTTTTTTAACTTTTTTAGTACTTTTAAATATCAAATAGGAAATAGCAATAGTAATTATAAGCAGTATTGCAAAAATTATGCCAATATACATGGCTGTATCTATAAAGAATCCTATAGGTACTAAGCGTATAAGTTTATCTGTTTCAGGATTTAACATCCATAAGTCATTAGTAAAAAATATCTTATGGAATTTTATAAAATATCTGTCAAAATCAGAGGATATAATAAATGCCAGTACAGTCGCAGTAAGCATAAATACTCCCGAGCATATCATCATCATCAAAGAAATAATCCTCGAAGGATGCTGTTTTAGGAGTGCCATTATTATAAGTAATACGGCAGATAAAACCAAAAGTACAAGTCGAATAGTTATGGCTGCCCTAAAAAGTGCCTTTACATCCATCATATGAGCAACTTCTTTGGAATTAAAAAAGTTGACATTCTCCTGACCGTTTATGGTTGCGGTGATATCTGAGAGACTTTCTCTGTCACCTTTTAAGTAAGCTGTCATTTCTTTGGTTACCGAAACGAGGTCTTCAACTTCCATGGACAAACTTCTGGGTATATCGTATTTATTATACTCATAAGCATAATAATTCGGAACATAGTACACTAAAATTTCAACAGAAGTTATTGCAATAATTATTAGCACACAAAAAGAAAAAATCCCGGCAAGAATATAGGAGATTACCTTCATATTAGCCGACAGCCCTCCTTTTGATTACTTTAAGTCTGGTAAATTCTTCTCTTTCCTTTTCTTCAAGAGCATTGCTTATATTCTTGCAAAGAGTGTCATACATAGGTATGGTAATATTCTTTAAAGCGTTGGCTCTTTTTTGAGTTTTTTTAATACTTGTTGCCAATCGGTATGCGGAATTTTCTATCATGGAAAGATTGATAGTAAGTTCCTTGACCTTTTCAAAATGCTCTCTGGCTATATCCAGGGCTTCAGAGGTAGAATAATAGGCATAATAGAGCTTAGGTTTGGAGCTTTCATGTTCCACCAGGGGTATTTCGGTACCCATAACGGAACGGGATTTTATATGTATATTATTATCCGTAGGAATAGACATGGAGATATCATTTACATGATCTACTCCAAGCTCAATATTGGCATATTGAAGAGCCTTATATGCCTTGGTGTAGGTGCTGTCTATCTCGAACTGGATACTTTTTGCCCTGTCTATAAGTCCCATAAGCTCCCTTATAAGTATGTTTCTTTTTTTGTCCATAAGCCCAAAGCCAAGTTTTGCAAGTTTAAGTGAATTCTTGGCGTTGATTAAGTTTCCTTTGGTGGGAAATGTATTTATATTCATAAGTATACTCCATGCTGTCAGCAGTATTGCTTACTCTTTTCCTTGATAGTATTGGTGAACTACCCATAGTCTAAAGCCTATGGGCTTCCTGCTTCGCTGACCTCGCAACCTACTATCTCCACAGGCGTTAATTCGGGCAGTCCCTGCCCTATTGTTTTTTCTTATACTACCTTAACCCACCGTCTAAAGCCGGTGGGATTGCGGTAGCATTATTTCAAGCAATTTACTGTCAAGTCTGTCAAGCTCACTCTTGGGTAATATGGACAAAAGTTTCCATCCGAGAGTAAGAGTTTCAATTATGGTTCTGTTATCATTTTCCGACTGACCTACAAAACCGGTTTCAAAAGCCTTGCCGAACTCAAGATACTTCTTATCGGTATCAGAAAGCTCATCCTCACCTATAACCGAAGCAAGTGCTCTTGCATCCTGAACCTTTGCGTAAGATGAGAAAAGCTGGTTTGCAACCGCTTGGTGATCAGCCCTTGTAAATCCCTCTCCTATACCGTCCTTCATAAGTCTTGAAAGGGAAGGCAGTATATTTATGGGAGGATATATATTCTTACCGTTAAGTGTCTTATCAAGCACTATCTGCCCTTCTGTAATATAGCCGGTAAGATCGGGTATCGGGTGAGTTATATCATCATTGGGCATGGTAAGTATAGGTATCTGTGTTACGGAGCCGCTGCTGCCGTGTACTATGCCGGCTCTTTCGTATATAGTTGCAAGCTCCGAATAAAGATAGCCCGGGAATCCCTTACGTGAAGGAATCTCGCCCTTGGAAGAAGAAACCTCTCTAAGAGCCTCGGCAAATGAAGTCATGTCTGTAAGTATAACAAGTATATGCATACCCTTTTCGTAAGCCAGATACTCAGCCAGAGTAAGTGCTATCTTAGGCGTAATTATCCTCTCAACTACGGGGTCGTTGGCAAAGTTGATAAATGTAGCCACATGCTCACTTACTCCGCTTTCTTCAAAAGCCTTTCTGAAGTATTCACCGACATCGTATTTGACACCCATCGCCGCAAATACTACTGCAAATTTATCATCCGCAGCCGCATCATCTCCAAGAGAAGATTGGCAGACTATTTGTGCGGCTAATTTGTCATGGGGCAGTCCGTTTCCTGAGAATATAGGAAGTTTTTGTCCTCTGATCAAAGTTATAAGTCCGTCTATTGAAGAAATACCGGTTCTGATATAATTACGGGGATACTCCCTGCTGACAGGGTTTAGCGGATCACCGTTAATATCAAGTACCTTATCGGGTTGCAAGGGACCGAGTTTATCTATAGGTTTTCCTATACCGTTAAAGGTTCTTCCGAGCATATTTACAGAGACTCCAAGTTGCATAGGATGCCCTGTAAGCGTTGTATTGGTATTGGTTAAAGACATACCGTCACTGCCTTCAAAAACCTGTATAATAGCCTTATCTTCATGTAATTCTATAATACGTCCCAGTCTTTTTTCTTTGCCTGCAACCTTAATTTCCACAATTTCATCAAAAGCGGCGCCTCTTACGCCTTCTAAGACTACAAGAGGACCGTTAATCGAACTTAGTCCGAGATATTCTATTGACATATTTATATCTCCTTAAGCGTGTTTTTCGGAAATAGAGCTGTAGAATCTGTCTATATCCTGTTTATAATTGTCAAACATTTCAAGTTTATTGTTAGGAACGTCATATTTAATATTTATTATTCTGTTCCATATTCCGTCTGCATTAAGTACGGACATAGGTATACCTATATTAACTAAAAGTTTAGCTTTTTCATAGAGGTAAAGTATAATTTCCATCATTTTAAATTGTTTTACAAGAGGTACATAGGTATCTTCAGCATGAAATGCATTTTGCTGTAAAAATCCTACCCTTATAACCCTTGAAATGTCAAGTATAAGTTTTTGTTCATCCGGCAACACATCAGAGCCTATGAGTTTAACTATCTCCATCAAGGCTGACTCCTGATTAAGTATGTATAAAAGTTCCGCTCTAAAGTGCATGAATCTTTTATCTACATTCTCACCGTACCAGGCAGATAAATCCGCCAGGTATTCGGAATAACTGTCAAGCCACTGTATGGCAGGGAAATGTCTTGCGTAAGCCAAGGATTTATCAAGGCCCCAGAAAGCTCTTACAAATCTTTTTGTATTTTGTGTTACAGGTTCGGAGAAGTCTCCACCCTGAGGTGAAACCGCTCCTATAATGGAAACGGATGACTCTGATTCATTTAAGTTCTTAACCATGCCTGCTCTTTCGTAGAAAGAAGAAAGCCTTGAAGCAAGATAAGCCGGAAATCCCTCTTCTGCAGGCATTTCTTCAAGTCTTCCGGAAATCTCACGAAGAGCCTCCGCCCATCTTGAGGTTGAGTCCGCCATAATGGCTACATCATAGCCCATGTCTCTATAGTACTCGGCAAGTGTAAGTCCGCAGTAAAGGCTTGCTTCTCTTGCCGCAACCGGCATATTTGAGGTATTGGCAATAAGAACCGTCCTTGCCATAAGTGGATTTCCCGAGCGTGGGTCAACCAATTCAGAAAACTCCTCAAGTACCTGTGTCATCTCATTACCACGCTCGCCACAGCCTATATATACGATAATATCCGCATCGGACCACTTGGCTATCTGATGCTGCGTCATGGTCTTACCTGTTCCGAAACCTCCCGGAACGGCAGCAGTACCTCCCTTAGCCAAAGGGAAAAAGGTATCGAGTATTCTCTGTCCTGTGATCAAAGGTCTCGTTGCGGAAAAACGCTTTAGAACCGGTCTTGCATTTCTTATAGGCCAGTGCTGCGTCATGCTTATTTCTTTTTCGCTTCCGTCTTCAAGCTGTAGAGTAAGCAGTCTGTCTGATATAGTATAACTGCCGTTCTCAACTACATCAAGTACATAACCGGATAAATTCGGAGGAAGCATAACTTTGTGTGTTATGGCGGTAGTTTCCGGTACTTCCGCTATTATAGTGCCGCCTTTTATATGCTGACCTTTTTCAACCTTGATAGTTGTATCCCAAAGTTTTTTGGTATCCAAAGAAGATACATTCATACCTCTTTTTATAAAGTTGCCGGCTTCCTCGGCTATGCTTTTAAGAGGTCTTTCTATACCGTCAAAGATATTGTTGAGTATACCGGGAGCCAAGGTTACGCTTATAGGTGCACCGAAACCTTCAACCTCTTCTCCGGGCTTTAGTCCGGTGGTTTCCTCATAGACCTGTATGGTACAGACCTTTCCTTCAAGTATGATAACCTCGCCTACAAGTCTTGCAGGTCCGACATGCACCATTTCATGCATTACAAACTCTGCTTTATTATCAGCCTTTACTATAGGACCGTTGATAGAAAATATTTTTCCCGTTTTAGACATCTTCTTCACCTCCAAGATCGAACATAAACCTAAGTTTTGCTGTTTCAAGTTTCTTGGCAAATGAATTATCTATAAGTATGTTCTTTTTAGGTAAAAGCGCCTTGGTTCCACCCATAAAGGAGTGCTCGCTTATTTTGATACAATCAGTCTGGTGCCTTGCACAAAGCTCATGAAGCCTTGCTTCGTCAGTGGAATCGACATATATAATAATCTCATCCCCCTCTGCAAAGTTCAAGGCGTACTTTATTTGTGAAGATATAAGTTCCATGTACTCCTTGGTATTGATAAAGTTGGAAATCTTATCGCTGAGCTCTACGAACAGCTTATCCGTAAGCTCGGTTCTTGCCTCGCCTATGAGCTGTTTGGAATGAAGTTGTTCGTTGGATAACTCTTTATTTAATTGTTTTTCTAAATTTTCTTTTTCTATTTTTAACTGAGAGTCTGTTATTTCCTTAGACTTTAAAGTATAAGCTTCAAAGTCTTTGTCTAAAGCACTTTGTTGTTGAGATATAAGTTCTTCAGACTTTTTTTTGGCTGCAAGAACACAGTACTCAGTAAAATTAGTTAGCTTTTCATCTAGGGTCATAAATACCTGCCTTCTTATTAATCAAAGCTTTCCTAAAGCTTAAGTCCTATAGCCTCATTAACATAGTCGATGATAAAGTTGGGTTTTCTTCCGCTTCCGTGTCTGTCGGGAATATCAACAAATAAAGGGGTCTTATACTTAAGTTTTATACTGTTTATATAATCGGGATATTGTTTTTGAAAGCTTTCCATCAAAAGTATAATACCTATTTCTTTATCACTCAGGGCATGTTCTACGGACTCTTTAAGCTCAGTCAAGTTCCTTGCGATAACACCGTCTACTCCCGCAAGCCTAAGTCCGGTAAGAGTATCGGTGTTATCGCTGATAACATACATTTTCATAAATCTTACCTTTTTTATAACTTTCCGAGTATCATAAATGCAATGATAAGTCCGTACAGACACACACCTTCCGCAAGACCTATAAAGATCAGTGATTTACCTAAGATAGAAGAGTCTTCGCTTATGGCTCCGAGTGCTGCCGAAGCTGCTGCGGATACCGCAATACCGCCGCCTATGCAGGCAAGACCCACGGAAAGAGCCGCCGCTATATAACCAAGACCTGTATTCATGGAATCACTTGCCGCACCTTCAGCTGCAAAGGCTGAAGTTCCAAAAAGAAAAGTACTTGAAAGTATCATTGTTGTAAAGAACATAAATACATTAAGTGCCAATGCTTTTTTATAGCTTTTCTTAGTCTTGGAACCTTTTAGAAAAAGTCCTGCCGGAAGTGCCAAACTTAATATAAATGCTGCTGTAATAGTCAATTTTGCTATAATATCCATTGTAAATCTCCTTAATATTTTTTATTGAGTTTAAAAAACTTAAAATCCTTTTATTTTAGTCACAGCTTGGGTAAGCATTCGTCTTTGTCAAAAAACTGAGAAAAATTCCCTTTATTTATAAGTCAGACGAAGATAAATGTCGGCATCGGACTGTTAGATGCACATGCATATCTAAGCTGCCGAAACTGTAACCTTTAACTTATTTTCTGTTGTAAGGAACAAATGCTCGTCCGAGTCCCTTGTAAAACCTGCTGAAAAGCTCATAATACTCAAGCCTGAGCACCTGTATACCTACTATAAGTCCTTCCATCCCGCATACAAAGATATTGCCCAGAATTATTCCGAGCCAGTTGATTGAAGCAGACTCTCCGGTCGCACCGGAAAGTAACAACACCACCTCCATCATAGCGGCATGGCTTATGGCAAATGCACCTACTCTGACAAAGGAAAGAGTATTTGAAAAGTAGCTTAAGAGTACTTCAAAGAGTTCAAAGAAACCTTGTACAAAGAACATACCTTTTTCATTAGGAAAAATACGTGCCTTTTTTTCTATAAGGTGGGTTAAAGGTTCTTTGAAGAATATAAGCAGTAAAGGAAGCACAAACATAATTATAAGTATGCTGTTTGCAAGCACAATGTGCTGTGTAAGGAAAAGAAGTGCAACAGCTACGGCACTTCCATAGAATACTATACCTGCAACTCCGTTAGTATCAAATAATGCCTCACCGTATTCATTGCTTTTAACCCTGTTTATAATATTTAATATCATAGAAAAGAGTATAACGGCACAGCCTATACCTATAGCCACGATAAACACGGTGTTCAGCCTGCCTATAAGAGGTATGTTGCTCATTGCTTCTCCCGGTCTTAACCACAGAGCCGGTATCAAATCCTCAAAGCCGAATACCGAGCCGAAGAGGCAACCGAAAATCATGGATGAAATACCGCAAATTGAAACAATAGATGCAAGTTTTGATTTTTTCCATTTACTTACAATAAGCCCAAGTATACTTAGGACAGCACCCTGCCCGAGATCTCCGAACATAAAGCCGAACAAAAATGCATAGAATACTGACACTATAGGTGTCGGATCTATTTCGTTATGGCTGGGCAGACCATACATTTCTATAAAAAGCTCAAAAGGCTTAAATAGTACAAAATTCTTCAGCTTAGTGGGTGCTATACTAAAAAGGTTGGAGTGTTTCTCCTCTACAAAGCAAAAAGTATCCTTATCTTTTTCAATAAGTGCTCTTAAAGCATTGGCATCTTTGGCACTCATCCATCCGCATAGGATATAGAAAAGTACATGGGGATTTTTTGAGTCGTGCTTGGTTAAAGCTGCCATCTTTCTTATATCAAAGTTTTCTATATATCGGTTTAAGGTGCTGAAAGCCTTGATAAAATCAGCTTTATTTTTCTCAAGAACATCTTCTATATACCTTTTTATCCTGTCTCTTGCCAAGGTAAACTTTTCTATATCATCTTTTATTGCATCACTTGCAACCTGAGGAGTTCCCTGATATTCATCAGTAAGGAAAAAACGCTCAAAATGCATGGATGAATATATGGAGTCTATTCTGTCGCTTAAAGTAACGGGTACAAAGTATACACCCCAGACATAATCGTCGACCTCCCTGCAAGTATAAAAAATGGAGTCTATATCATCATGTATATAATCCATAAACTTCTTATAATAATCCTTGGTAAAGCGTCCGAACCTGTATTTGATAAACTTAAAGTGCAAAATAGAGCTTACATCATAATTAAGACCGATAAATTGCTCTATTTGGGTCAATTTATCTTCAGCAACTTCTATTTTTCTGTCAAGTTTATCTATTGCCTGCTTTTGTTTTTTTATCTCCTGTGCCATTTGTTCTACCAATTTGGCAGCTTCCTTGATATCCATGTATTCACTTGTCGAGGTATCAAGCTCCGGGTATTGTTTTTTTAATTCCAAAGCGGTGGCAAAACTGCTTTTATAGGGTGTGGTTTCTGTAAATGTTTGCAGACCCTTGACGTTTTTAAGCTCTACAAGTGCATTTTCAAGATGTATATCATATTTCATGATATAGTTTTCTATCACCCTGTCTATATCATCTTTTGGTCCCGTAATACTTAGGAACTTCATTTGTTCTACCATAAAAATCTCCTTTAGATTTAAGTATAAGCTTATCTGTTTTTAAGTATTTCCTCCTTGGGCAGTTCATATTTTATAGACTCAATAATACGAATAATATTTGAAATCTCTAATTCTTTACGATAAAGATAGTTATTGATACTGCTTACGGAGTATGGGCTTTTTCTTGCGCAGGAAGAAAAAATAAGACTTGTTATTCTCCTGCTTAAAGTCTCAAAGTTTATATCCGACTGTATGAATTTTGCACTTAGTTTCGGATATTTAAGTCCATAATAGCATCTTAGGAAGACATTTCTAAAGTCGTCTATATCTTTAGTATTTATAAAGTTTTTGATTTCCTGCTTGCTAAGTTTGTTTTGTATAGGTATGAGTATTGAGTAAATCTCTACTTCATTCATATTGTAGTATCTTTTACTTCTGTATATCCAGTCAATATTGGCAAGGTCTATAGAGCTGCCTATGGCGGCTCTCAAATCGCTTTGCTCCTTTGATTTAAAGTTCTTTTTTATAATCTTCCATATAGACTTAAAGCATACTATATCTATACACAAACCGTAACTTGAGACTACCGATTCCTCCATCGATGACTCACTGTTAAATATTTTATACAGGGGTGCATAGTATACGGTACCTTGAAGGATGTTTATAAACTTATCAAGATATTGTCTTAGTTTACTTTGCTCAGAATGCGGACCTATAATAGTATAAGCCATATCAAGCAATGCCTTAAAATTAACATCGGAATACTTATTGAAAAAATCAACAGTTTCATATATATAGGCATCCTTTGAAGTTATCTGCGCTATACGTCCGTTTACACAATATCTGAGTATCATTTTAAGTGTATATGCTTCATAATAAAACATATAGATTTTCAAAAACTGTCTCTGCTTTTGACTTGCAAACTTGTAAAGCTTTGAGTAGTCCTCATACTTTGCCAAGGTAAGTATACGCTCAACTTCAGGTCTATGGAGGTTTTCTATATCCATATTCTTAAATACATTGTGATAGGAAGTATTCTCGTTGATAAACATAAGAGCTTCTTTTACACTTTGTGACTTTATAAGTTTGGCATAAGTTTCCTTATTTAAAAGTTTTGCTTCTAAAGCTCTTATTTTAGTACATATTGCTGAATACTCAAGTATATTATTCATAGCTTACCTTTATCATTTCGTTAAAAAGTTCATCTACATACTGCGTGTGGAACTTTTCATAGTGTTCTTTTAATTCTTTTATTTGTTTTTGTGTATCTGCCTTCATCACATTAAGTTTTTGGTTAAGCCGTTCATTGAACTCCTCTTTTAACTTATTGATCTGAGCATCGGAGTCTTTTCTTACTTCTTCATCCCAAAGCCTTCGTTTTTCATTATTAGCCTCTATAAGCTTTTTGACTTCCGCTTCTCCTTCTTCCATTACGGAGGAAGCTCTGTTTTCAATTTTTATAAGTCTATCAAGCACATCTTCCATTCAAAAGCCTCCTTAAAATATTAAGATTATCTTGATTGTAATAAATGTTATTTTGTATAATGCTGTAAGCAAAAAAACTGCTGACACCTTAATCAAGATTACTTGCGTGACTTTTATAATACTCCTTTTTTTATAAAAAGAAAACAAGAACGTAAGTTCTAAAAATGCACTTATTTTTATTATTTTTCATAATGAAAACTTGTAAATAATAGGCTTTTATGTTATAAAATAAGGGTTTTTAGTTAATGTTTTCTTAACAAAAGATTATCTTTGTCAAAAAATTAGTTTTATATGAATATATATATTATAATGGCAGGATAAGATTAGTAAATTAACTCGCAAAATAAAATCTTTTATACAATTTGAAAGCAGGATTCTATTTTGTGAATTATCAAAAACATGAAAAAGTAGCTATGGAGTGTTTTATGATCAAAAGAGAACGTTATAAAAGGCTGCTTAAATTTGCATCCAGTGCAGTCATACTTTTTGTTGAAGTTGCACTTTATTGGTTTATATGGGTCGATTATTTAAATACCATTATAGAATTTCCCTTTTTTAGAAAGGGTAACTGGTTGATAGCGGCACTTTATGTAGCCCTGCTTTTATTTTTTGCAAATACTTACGGAGGGCTTAAGATAGGATATTTAAGAAGAGCCAATCTTATATATTCTAATGTAATAGCAATTTTTTGGGTAAATGTACTTTCATACTTTCAATTGGCACTGATAGACAAGAAATTCCATAGCCCTCTGGTATTTATATTACTTTCATTGGTTGATATTATCTGTGTAACTATTTGGGTCTTTGTATTTCAATGGATCTATGCCAAGGTATTTCCTCCCAAACAACTTCTTCTTGTATACGGAGAAAGAGGAGTATCAAATATTGCAAGTAAAATCAATTCAAGAGATGATAAGTACATTATAAAAGGTGCTATCAATATTAATAAGGGTATAGACAAAGTTATAGCAGCTACCGAAAAATATGAGGGAGTAATTATAGGAGATCTTCACTCGTATGAAAGGAACCTGATTCTGAAAAAGTGTTATGACAGGTCTATCAGGGTATATATGATACCGAAGATAACCGATATACTTATAAGAAGTTCGGAAGAGCTTAACCTTTTTGATACGCCCATATTGTTATCGAAAAATATGGGACCTCAGATAGATCAACTTATCATAAAAAGAATTATAGATATAGTTTTTTCAATCATACTTCTTATATTTACTTTACCGCTTTTTTTAATTATTGCTATAGCTATTAAGCTTGAAAGTAAGGGAAATGCCTTCTATACGCAAAAAAGACTTACTAAGGACGGGGAAGTATTTGATATACTTAAGTTCAGAACTATGGTATCGGATGCTGAAAAAGACGGTAAAGCAAGGCTTTCGACAAAGTCCGATTCAAGAATTACCAAAGTGGGGCATATATTAAGACTTACAAGACTTGATGAACTTCCGCAACTTATCAATATAATGTACGGTCAAATGAGTTTGGTAGGTCCAAGACCGGAAAGGCCTGAAATAGCGGCACAATATGAAAAAGAAATCCCTGAATTTACCATGAGACTTAAAATGAAGGCGGGGCTTACGGGTTATGCCCAAGTACATGGTAAGTATAATACAACACCTTATGATAAACTGAAACTCGATTTGACTTATATAAGAAATTACAGTTTATGGATGGATTTTAAACTTATATTAATGACTCCCAAAGTGCTGTTCATGAAAGAAGCAACTGAGGGGGTAGATAAGGGGATGACTGTGGCAGGTCTTGGAGGAGAGGAATTAAAGGCGGAAGTTTACGGAAAGTTGGAAGAATTTGAGGAAGAATTATCAGAGTAGGCAGTATTCACCAAACAACCCGACTGATTCGGTTGCTTTATTTGACGGATAAGAAAGCTTAACAGTCAAGTAACTGTAAGATAAAGTGAATTGCCGTGCTTATTGAAGAAATGATGCACCGGCTATAAGGAAATGAATAAAGGAGAAAAAGAATGCTTTCTGTAGTTATACCTTCTTACAGAGAAGAGGGAATTATAGAAAAGGCTGCACAAACCATATCAGAAATACTTAGCAAGGCACAAATAGCCTATGAACTTATTTTTGTAGATGACGGTTCCAATGACGGCACCTGGTTTAAGATTTGTGAAGTAAGAAAACTCAATCCCAATGTAAGAGGGATAAGGTTTTCAAGGAATTTCGGCAAGGAGGCGGCTATACTTGCAGGACTTTGTGCCGCAACGGGAGATTGCACTGCGGTAATGGACTGCGACTTACAACATCCGCCAAAACTACTGATTGATATGTATAAAATGTGGCAATCGGGTATTGAGATCGTAGAGGCGGTTAAAAGAGAAAGAGGAAGAGAGTCTTTACTAAGGAGAATAGCCGCCAATACTTTTTATAAGTTCATGAGTAAGGCGACCGGTGTTGATATGACAAGTTCTTCAGATTATAAACTGCTTGATAAAAGAGTGGTTGAAGTGCTTATATCCATGCCGGAAAGAGTAACTTTCTTTCGGGCTATGTCCTCTTGGGTAGGATTTAAAAGAGAAAGTATTGAATTTGATGTCGAAGAGAGGTTTAGCGGAGTATCAAAGTGGTCATTAATATCACTTATAAAATATGCCTTAAGAAATATAGTTTCATACTCGGCGCTAGCCATATACTTTGCTTCAATGCTCGGTGCATTATCAACACTTGCGGCATTTATTTTATTAGTGGCAAGGGTGATTTACAGTGTAAGCAAACATGTGGATTTTGGAATGGATTATGTGATTTTGGTAAGTATATTTTTAATGTCGGGAATCATACTTATATTTCAAGGCGTTACGGGATACTATATATCAAATATGTTATATGAAATTAAGGCAAGACCTAGATATATAGTGGCAGAAGAGGTGTAGAAGTTTTGGTATCGGTACTTATTTCAGTATATATAAAAGAAAAAGCAAAGAATTTGGAAGAGGCTTTGGAAAGTATTATAAATCAGACATTGTTACCGACTGAATTGGTTTTGGTAAAGGACGGTCCTTTAAATGAAGCTTTGGATAATGTTATAGCCGCATATGAAAAAAAATTTACGAAAAAAGGTATTGATTTTAAACAGGTTGCTTTAGAAGATAATAAGGGACTGAGTGTTGCACTCAATGAAGGTCTCAAGCTTTGTGCCTGTGAGTATATAGCCAGAATGGACAGTGATGACATATCGGATAAAGAGAGACTGAACCTGCAATTGGAGTTTTTGGAAAATAATAAAGATATAGCGGTGATTGGGAGTGATATAGCGGAGTTTGTTGAAAAGGGCAAGGTTCTTAGGGTCAAAAAGATGCCTGTAGAGCATGAAAAACTTTACAAGTATGCAAAACTCAGAAATCCGCTTAATCACATGAGCGTTGTATTCAGAAAACAGGTGGTGGAAAGTCTGGGTGGGTACATACATTTGCCGTATCTGGAGGATTACTACCTGTGGTCAAGACTTTTGGCAAGAGGAGAAAAAATATCCAATATAAGCAAACCCTTGGTATGGGCAAGGGTGGACAGGGATTTTGCAGCAAGAAGAGGGGGCTTTGCCTACTTTAAGAATTATATGTTGCTCAGAAAAAAGCAAAGAGAAATAAAATTTACAAACTTTTTTGAATACATCTTAGGAGTGACGGTTTGTGCCGGAATGGTATTGCAACCTAAGTTTATAAGAAATATTTTTTATAGTATATTAAGGAGATAATTATGTATGACTATCTTGTTGTAGGTGCCGGTCTATACGGCTCTATATTTGCTTATGAAGCGCATAAAAGAGGAAAAAGGGTACTGCTTATAGACAGAAGAAAGCACATAGGCGGAAATATTTACACTGAAAATATAAATGGAATAAATGTTCATAAATACGGCGCACACATTTTCCATACAAGCAATAAAAAAGTATGGGACTATATAAATGAGTTTGCCGAGTTTAACAACTATATCAACTCTCCTTTAGCAGTGTATGAGGACGAGCTTTATAATCTGCCCTTTAATATGAATACTTTCAGCAAATTATGGAATATAAGAACTCCAAAAGAGGCTAAGGAGATAATTGCAAAGCAGATAGAAGAGCTTGACATAAAGGAGCCGGGGAACCTGGAAGAGCAGGCATTGTCTTTGGTTGGCAGGGATGTGTATGAAAAGCTTATTAAGGGCTATACTAAAAAACAATGGGGCAGGGACTGTACAGAACTTCCGGCTTTTATAATCAAGAGACTGCCGCTAAGGTTTACCTATGATAACAATTATTTTAATGACAGATATCAGGGCATACCTATAGGAGGCTATACCGCCATAATAGAAAAACTTCTGTACGGCATAGAAGTAAGACTTGATACCGACTATAAAAGCTTTTTTAAAGAATACGGCAATGTGGCGGCAAAAACCATATATACCGGTATGATAGACGAGTACTATGATTATAAACTCGGAGTTTTGGAGTACAGATCCTTAAGATTTGAAAGCGAGGAGCTGCATACCGAAAACTATCAGGGTAATGCCGTTGTAAATTATACAAAGGAAGATATACCTTATACAAGAATTATAGAGCATAAGCATTTTGAACATGTACATACGGATACAACAATAGTTTCCAAGGAATATCCCTGCGAGTGGAAGATAGGTGATGAGGCATATTATCCGATCAATGATGATAAAAATATTAAGCTTTATGAGGCATACAGAGAACTTGCCGACAAGGAAGAAAATCTGATTTTCGGAGGCAGGCTCGGAGAATACAAGTATTACGATATGGATAAGGTTATATTGGCAGCTTTGGAATTGGTTGAAAAAGAACTTTAGAGGTGAATGTTTATGAAAGGAATTATTTTAGCAGGAGGAAGCGGAACCAGACTGTATCCGCTTACCAAGGTAACTTCAAAGCAGTTACTGCCCATATATGATAAGCCCATGATATATTATCCTTTATCAGTGCTTATGAGGGCAGGCATAAGAGATATACTTATTATCTCTACACCTGACGATACGCCGAGATTTAAAGAGCTTTTGGGCAACGGTTCGCAATTCGGTATAAATCTGTCTTATGAGATACAAAAAAGCCCTGACGGACTGGCACAGGCATTTATTATAGGTGATAAATTTATAGGAAATGATAATGTTGCCATGATACTTGGGGATAATATTTTCCACGGGCACGGACTTGATGCCCATCTTAATACGGCAGCAAATAAAAAGGAGGGTGCTACCGTATTCGGCTATTATGTAGACGATCCGGAAAGATTCGGTATAGTTGAGTTTGATAAAAACGGCAAGGCTATATCCATAGAAGAAAAGCCGGAAAAACCGAAAAGTAATTACTGTGTAACCGGGCTTTATTTTTATGATAATAAGGTAGTTGATTATGCAAAGTCCCTGAAACCTTCAAAAAGAGGAGAACTTGAAATTACAGACCTTAACCGTATATATTTGGAAGAGGGCAAGTTGGACGTGCAGCTTTTGGGTCAGGGCTTTACCTGGCTTGATACCGGCACACATGAGTCATTGGTGGAAGCAACTAATTTCGTGCATACTATAGAGACACATCAGCACAGGAAGATAGCCTGTCTTGAAGAAATAGCCTATCTGAATAAGTGGATAGGAAAAGAGGATGTATTAAAGACCTATGAGGTACTTAAAAAGAATCAATACGGAAAGTATCTCAAGGACATACTTGACGGAAAATATATAGATAAATAGATAAAATAAAAGTAAGACAAAGCCCTGCGGTAGCTGAGCAAATCATAAGACCGCATAAATAAACACAATAAAAGGAAGGTTGATATATGAAGATTTTAGTTACAGGAGGCGCAGGTTTTATAGGAGGCAATTTTGTTCATTATATGGTTAACAAGTATCCGGAAGATACAATTATTAATCTGGATCTGCTAACCTATGCCGGCAATTTGGAGACATTAAAGCCTGTAGAAGATAAGCCTAATTACAGGTTTGTAAAAGGGGATATAGCCGACAGAAAATTTATATTTGAGCTTTTTGAAAAGGAAAGACCGGATGTGGTGATAAACTTTGCTGCGGAGAGCCATGTTGACAGATCAATAAGCGACCCTGAAAGCTTTGTGCGCACCAATGTTTTGGGAACTACCACCTTAATGGATGCGGCAAGGGAGTTCAAAGTAAAAAGATATCATCAGGTATCTACCGATGAGGTGTATGGAGACCTGCCGCTTGACAGACCGGATCTTTTCTTTACCGAGGAGACTCCACTGCATACTTCAAGCCCCTACTCTTCTTCAAAGGCGGCAGCAGACCTTTTTGTACTCGCATACCACAGAACTTACGGTTTGCCTGTAACCATATCAAGATGCTCAAATAACTACGGACCCTATCATTTTCCGGAGAAGCTTATACCGCTTATTATAAGCAGAGCCTTGGCTAGCGAAGAACTTCCGGTATACGGCAAGGGGGAGAATGTAAGGGACTGGCTGCATGTAAAGGATCATTGCAGTGCTATAGATTTGATAGTAAGGAAGGGAAGAGTAGGTGAGGTCTACAATGTAGGCGGTCATAATGAAAGAACCAATCTCGAAGTGGTAAAGACCATATTAAAGGTACTTGAGAAACCTGAGAGTCTTATAAGATTTGTCACTGACAGACCGGGACATGATATGAGATATGCTATAGACCCTACTAAGATAGAAAATGAGCTTGGTTGGAAGCCTGAGTATAACTTTGATACAGGTATAGTTCAAACCATAGAATGGTATCTTAACAACAGAGAGTGGTGGGAGCACATTGTAAGCGGAGAGTACACCAAATATTTTGAAGAGATGTATGCTGACAGATTGGACAGCTAAACTACAGGGGTGAAAGATGAAGACAAGTTTGGTAATTATGGCAGCAGGTATAGGCAGTCGCTTCGGTGGCGGTATTAAACAGCTCGAACCGGTAGGTCCGAAGGGTGAGATAATAATGGATTATTCTATATATGATGCAAGAAAAGCAGGCTTTGATAAAATAGTCTTTATAATAAGAAAAGATATAGAGGATGAGTTCAGAGATATCATAGGCAGGCGCATAGAAGGGCAGGGTATAGAGGTGGAGTATGCCTACCAGGAACTTGACAATGTACCTGAAAATTATAAGGGAAGGTGGCAAAGAAAGAAACCGTGGGGAACCGCTCATGCCATACTTACTGCAAAAGATAAGATAAAGGAGCCTTTTGCGGTAATTAATGCGGATGACTATTACGGAAAAGAAGCATTTTCAAAATTACATGATTATCTGGCAAATACCATGAAAAATAATGCCGATCGGCTTGATATATGTATGGCAGGCTTTAAGCTTGTAAATACTCTAAGTGATAACGGTGGTGTTACCAGGGGTATTTGTGAGGTGAAAGAGGGGTATTTGTCTGATATAAAAGAGACCTATGATATAAAACTTGAGAATAAGAAGATAAGTGCCAAGGACTTTGACGGTAATAAAAGAGAGGTATCTATAGATGCATATGTATCCTTAAATATGTGGGGACTGCCTCCGGCTTTTTTAGATATCTTAGATGAAGATTTTGATAAGTTTTTATCCAACCTTGCCGGGGATGATATAAAGACCGAATATATACTGCCTGCTGTTATAGATGACCTGATCAAATCACAAAAGGCAAAGGTCAGGGTGCTTGAAACTTCGGATAAGTGGTTTGGAGTAACCTATAAGGAGGATAAGCCTTTGGTTGTTAATGCTATAAAGGAACTTATAGCTAAGGGTGTATATGAATAAGAATATTTTTAAGCTCTTTATAAGAATTTGTATTGTTGCGGCAGCAGCTTTCGGACTTTATCTTCAAGTTTTTATCGGGGGATTGCATAAGCTTAATTTCTATACCGTTTGGTCAAATATTGTTGTAATGATATTTTATATTTATTATCTCTGCAAAAAAGAAGACAGTGAGGGTCTGCTTAGAATAAAGGGAGGAGTGGTACTCGGTATTACTCTTACCTTTATTGTATATAACATACTCTTACTTCCTACCGTTAAGCCTGAAGATTTTTATAATTGGAAGAATTACACCCTGCATTATATAGTGCCTATTTTGTGCATTATTGATTGTTTGATATATGATAAAGTAAGATATAGGTTTAAGGATCCGCTGTACTGGACAATATTTCCCTTGTTTTATGCTATATTTGCTTTGGTAAAGGGCATAGTATATCCTGTTAATATACCTGGTGAGGACTCGCCTTTTCCGTACTTTTTTGTAGATGTTAATAAGCTCGGAGCCTTAGGCGTTGCTAAGTATGTCATTATAATATGTGTATTTTACATTATACTGGGCTACATCTTACTTTTTATTAAGAAAATTAATATAAAGAAATAAGTTTTCAATAACGCCTTATAGTTTAAGGTTACAGTTCAGTTAGTTTAGATATACATATATAATATACCAAATGAAAGTTTGCTTTCAGGTGTATATTATATATGTATGTCTGTCAGGCTGCCGCCGGAATTCATCTTAGTCTAATTTATAGATAAAAATTAAATATTTTTAGTTTTTTTTGACGAAGATGAATGACCTATCTAAACTGTAACAGTTTAAGCGTTATAGTATTTTTTTTAAGTATTACGCTGTCTTGCAAATTCCGTATTTATTTGATAGAATTAGTCTGTTGCACATTTTTGTGGAATATAGATTTATAAGGACTTAATGATATAATTATAAAATTTTTTTTGTATTAATAAAATATTTATAAAAGTCCTTAAAAAATAAATACGGAGGTGCTTTCATGACACAAATAATTATAGCTGTTGTGTTGACAGTTGTAATTGTGGGACCTCTTACTTGGAAAATAGCTACAGCTTACAGAAAAAAATCTTATGAGGATAAAATAGGATCCGCAGAAGCAAAATCCAGAGAAATTATAGAGGAAGCCATAAAAACAGCAGAAACGAAAAAAAGAGAAGCGCTCCTTGAAGCTAAAGAAGAGTCATTAAAAACTAAAAATGAACTTGAAAGGGAAGTAAGGGAGAGAAGATCTGAATTACAGCGTTACGAAAAAAGAGTTTTAACCAAAGAAGAAAGCCTTGATAAAAAGCTTGAAAGCTTGGAAAAGAAAGAAGAGGCGTTTTTACAAAAAGAAGAAAAGCTTTTTGAAAGAAGTAAGGAACTTGAGTCGCTTTATGATAAAGGACTTGCAGAGCTTGAAAGAATATCGGGACTCAGCACGGAAGAGGCGAAAGAGTTCATACTTCAAACAGTGGCGGATGATATCAAACATGATAAGGCAAAGCTTATCAAAGATATTGAAAATCAAGCCAAAGAAGAGGCGGAAAAAAAGGCAAGGGAGCATATTGTTACAGCTATACAAAGATGTGCCGCCGAGCAGGTTACGGATACTACGGTATCGGTAGTACAGCTTCCAAATGATGATATGAAGGGACGTATCATAGGAAGAGAGGGAAGGAATATCCGTACTTTGGAGCAACTTACAGGTGTTGAACTTATCATAGATGACACACCGGAAGCAGTGGTGCTTTCAGGATTTGATCCGGTAAGAAGAGAGGTTGCCAGAGTAGCACTTGAAAAACTCATTCTGGACGGACGTATACATCCTGCCAGAATCGAAGAAATGGTAGAAAAGGCACAAAAAGAAGTTGATGTAATTATGAAAGAGGCAGGAGAGGCTGCAACACTTGAGGTCGGGGTTCACGGCATACATCCGGAGCTTGTAAAGATGCTTGGAAGGATGAAGTTCAGAACAAGCTACGGTCAGAATGCACTCAAACACTCCATAGAAGTATCAATACTTTCAGGGCTTATGGCTGCTGAAGTGGGAGTGGATGTAAGAATGGCAAAGAGAGCCGGGCTTTTGCATGATGTAGGTAAGTCCATAGATCATGAAGTTGAAGGTTCACATGTACAACTTGGTGCGGAACTTTGCAGAAAGTATAAAGAATCTCCCATAGTCATCAATGCGGTTGAATCACATCATGGGGATGTGGAGGCGGACAACCTTATATCATGTATCGTTCAGGCGGCGGATACAATATCTGCAGCAAGACCGGGAGCAAGAAGAGAGTCTTTGGAGGCATATACTCAAAGACTTAGACAACTTGAAGAGATTACCAATTCATTTACCGGAGTAGATAAATCGTTTGCGATACAGGCGGGAAGAGAAGTAAGAATTATGGTAGTGCCTGAGAAGGTTACGGATGATGACATGGTTATATTGGCACATGATATAGCTAAGAAGATTGAGGAAGAGATGCAATATCCGGGACAGATAAAGGTGAATTTAATCAGAGAGTCAAGAGTTTCAGGTATTGCAAAGTAGTTTTTATATAGAACTGTTACAGTCTTGTGCTACTTAGACTGTATACAGATTTGAAAAATTTGTTATACCTATGGTATTTGACCCGTTTATGGTACCGATTTAGAAATAATTGTAGTATTTTTGTAAGATATGTTATATATTCTATAAGTTGTCTAATTTTATATAATAATATATAATAAAGAGCGGTAATATAAATTTGTTAGAAAGTTAGGAGCATATATGAAATACAAAAATACTATAAAAAGAGTTACTCTATATTTTTTGGCTTGTTTGTTATTAATAGTCGTAGGAATTAATACAAGAGCCGCAACAAGAAAAAAGATTAATAAAGTAAGCCTTAACATAAAGGCGGATATTCAAGTTGATACTAAAGTCGGTACTGAGCGTATAGATATACAGCCCGGAAACGGACATTATTTCTATGATAGTTACGAATTTGAAAATTTTTCTCCCACATGGACAAGGGATGATGCACCTAATTTAAAGATTAAGCTTGTAGCTGAGGGAGATTATTATTTTAATGTAAGCCTAAGTGATATAAAAGTTAACGGAACCGGACTTACTGTTGTAGATACATCAAAGGCTGATAATGACGAAGTTTTGTATGTAACGGTTAAATTTCCTTCATTGTCAAATCAAATGTCTTCAATAGATAAGGTAGAGTTAAGTGAGGATGGAAAGGTTCACTGGAATGCAAGTAAGGGGGCAGGCTCTTACGAAGTTAAACTTATGAGAGGTGCCAATAATGCAACCGGAGATACATACAGTACTATAAGCAATAATTATGATGTAAGGCAGTATCTTGTAAAAGACGGAACTTATACCGTTCAGGTAAGAGGAATATCCGGAACTGATTCCAATTTTGCAGGTGCATGGGTGAACTCAAATTCTATAAAAGTATCCAGAGATAAGGCTGATGCTATAAAAAGAGAAGTTGAGGCTGAGCAAAGTGTAGGTACATGGACAAAGGATGAAAAGGGATATAGGTTTATAGATAATAAAGGATATGTAGCTCGTTCTTCCTGGAAAAAGATAAACGGAGAATGGTATTTCTTTGATAATAATGCCTATATGGTAACCGGTTGGTATTTGGTAAATAATGTATGGTACTATATGGATACACAAAGCGGAGCGATGCTTAAGAATACCACTACACCGGATGGTTATAAAGTAGGAATAGATGGGGCTTATATAGCACAAAACTAAGATATTTATCATATGTTGATTTTCAGTTTTTTGCGAAGATAAATGACCTACCTGAACTGTAGCGGTGTATGTTATGCAGAACAATTAAATATGAGCAATAAACTATCATTTTTATGATTTTTTTGGTATAGTTGGCATATGTGGTTGACAGATCACATATGCCATTTTTAATCGTAGGGGAAGTGTAAGGAAATTATCATCTTGTGGAAAACATCGCTTTGCGAGCCGGTATAAGACTAAAGCATCCCTACTTGATTATTGATTGGCAGAAGCTTTATTGTTTATATACGAGTTAGTATAGACTAACTGAAAAAACATAAGTTTTAAGGTTTATTTTTTTATTTGGAGGTTATATTATGGCAGAAATGGGTCATGAATTTTTAGCCCGCATTGGTAAGACCAAGCTAAGACCGGGCGGTATAGAGGCAACTGATTGGATACTTAAAAAGGCTGATATAAAGCCTGATTCAAAGGTTTTAGAGGTAGCCTGCAATATGGGAACTACCCTGATACATATAGCAAATAAGTATGGGTGCGATATTACAGGAGTGGATCTGGATGAAAATGCACTTGAAAAGGCAAGGGAGAAGATAAAAGAAAACGGCTTGGAAGAAAAGATAAAGGTTATGAAAGCGGATGCTTTTAACCTTCCTTTTGAAGATGCAAGCTTTGATGTGGTAATTAACGAGGCAATGCTTACGATGCTTCTTGGAGATAAAAAAGAGCAGGCACTTAAGGAGTATTATAGAGTATTAAAACCGGGCGGAGTTGTAGTTACTCAGGATGTAGTTTTAATTACTGACAGCACAGAGCGTGCGAGAGAACTTCGAATAGGCTTAAGCAGAGCTATAAATGTCAATGTAGAGCCGCTTATAGACAAAGAGTGGCAGTCCTGTTTTGAAAAAGCGGGATTTAGAACAGAACAAAAGACCGGTCCTATGACACTTATGAGTGTATCGGGTATGTTTAAGGATGAGGGTATTGCAGGAGCATTAACCGTAATAAAAAACGGTTTAAAAGAAGAAAACAAAGAATTCTTCCAAAGAATGCGCTCATTTATGCTGGACAATAAAAAAGAGCTGGGATATATCTGTTTTCTGGGAAAAAAATGATGGTTTGTCGAGGAGTGGCAACATAAACAATAGTCAGAAACGATTGCATGGCAACAATTAAACAGAAACACTCCCTATTTCAATCATACCCGCAGTACTGTTAATAAAGT
>ERZ773083.307-NODE-307-length-42156-cov-8.752191_pt1 | contig 42156 bp, 35 predicted proteins | sample MGYA00511465_ERZ773083 | MGnify/ENA primary metagenome ERZ773083 (study PRJEB29015, sample SAMEA2738001) | human oral metagenome | biome: human oral; feature: human-associated habitat; material: dental | place: China | collected 2060 ... | reverse complement strand
GCCGCATTGGTCGCCTTTTTAGATAGAAAGAAAGAGGAAAAGAAAAAATGAATAACGCAGCATTAGCACAGTTAGTTATTATCGCAGTATTGGTTGAAGCAATTTGGGAGAATGTAAAGCGTTTATATTCTGCTGAAGGTTTCAATAAGAGCATCGCTGGCTCACTGGGAGTATCCATCTTAGTTTGCACAACAACAGGTGCAGACCTATTTGTAATTATCGGGTTACCTTTGGCGGTTCCTTTCTTAGGTTCTGTACTTACGGGCATTATTACGGCTCGTGGAGCCAATTTTGTGAACGACCTGTTCACTCGTTTGAACAGTCCAAAGAAGGAGGCATAAGAATGTTGAGAGTAGTTGACGTTGCATCACATCAGGCCGGTATTGTTACCGGAGCATTGGATTGTGATGCGGTTATTTGTAAAGCCACAGAGGGCACGGGATACGTGAACCCTTATTGTGATGAGCATTATCAGTCTGCTAAAGCTGCTGGTAAGTTATTGGGTGTATATCACTATGCATCCGGAGGAATCCCAGAAGCTGAAGCAGAGTTCTTCATTAATAATGTTCAAGGATATTTGCATGAAGCTATCTTAGTGTTGGACTGGGAATCAGGTGATAATGCCGCTTGGGGTGATTCTAGTTGGGTTGCTCGCTTCTGCGCACACATTGTTGCACTAACTGGTATCAATCCCATGATCTATGTACAACGTTCTGCAGCAAATCAGTGTGTTGGTTTAGGTGATTATGGTATTTGGTTAGCTGAATACCCAGATTATGCAGTACGTGGTTGGGGCGATTATGTAGAACCAAATTATTCAGGTGACTATGCAATGCATCAGTTCACATCATCTGGCAATATTGCTGGATGGGGCGATGTGTTAGATTTAAGCTTGTTCTTCGGTGACGCTAATGCATGGTTAGCATACGCTGGAGCTACAGGTCAATCAGTACCTGCACCTCAACCACAAGCACAGAATTATGTACAACCAGTAGCACAGACTGATGGCACAACATACATCGTACAGGCAGGAGATACATTATCAGAAATTGCACAGAGATTCGGCACGACATACCAGCATCTAGCAGCCATTAATGGCATCTCTAATCCGGACATTATTCATGTAGGAGATCGCATTGTGATTGATGGCGTAGTGTCACCGCAATCATCTGATGATGAATACTATACTATTCAGCCAGGTGACACATTGAGCGGAATTGCAGAACGCTATGGAACGTCGTACCAGTATCTTGCATACATCAACGGTATTTCCGACCCTAACAAGATCTATGTAGGTGATACTATTCGAGTAAAATGATATGACAGCAAAGGAAATTTTTGAATTGTTGCAGATACAGGGTATCGGAGGATTAGCACTATCCGTTACCCTTATAATCCTTTCTGCAATACAAATTGCACCAGTAAAATGGAATCCGTGGACTAAAATTCTCGGATGGCTTGGAAAGCAGATTAATCAAGATCTAAGTGCTAAAATTGACGGAATTGAGTCAAAGCTAGATAGCCATATCGAAAAATACACAGTACAACGTGCTGATGACATCCGTAATACTATCTTGGTTTTTGCGAATGAATGTTCTCGAGGAATTGTGCATTCAAAAGAGCAGTTTAGATTTATCGTCTCTAAGTGTGACGCTTACGAGCAGTATGTCGAAGACAATCATCTTAAGAACGGTGTTATCACTGAAGCAACACGCTTAATTAAAGATACTTATCAAAATAGATTAAAGAATGACGATTTTCTAAAATAGACTTAATTTTAAAAGCCTACTCTCATTGCGAGGGTAGGCTTTTTTTGTGGTAGGGTATTTGGTAGGGTTTTAAAATAAAACATCTGTAAAATCAGTAAACAAACACACTAAAAATACAGTAAAATGCGACTTTTAGAGTTTTTTATAAACGCACAATATTTAAAATTTGTTTCTGCTAAGCGGCACTTTATAGAGATAGAGTCCTAGTTTTAGGGCTTTTCTTTTTTGCGGCATACAATTGGCACCATTTACAAAAATCTTCTGCTTTAGTAACGCTAATCTATTAGGAAGAAAATGATATGTATCAAAAATGTAATTAGATAACTTTGCTTATGATAAGTATAAATTTAGGTAGTACAATAAAATAACAGCCAGCAACAATGCACTAGATATATGAAAGAGGTGATTGCATGATACTCATATATCCTGAAGCAATAAAAAAGCTAAAATCAATCTATGAGCCATATATGATAGGAGCAAAATTAAAAGATGATGCTACTATTGAGGTCGTTGAGGCGTCCGAAAAATTTAAAGAGTGGGTTAATGAGCAATATAGAAAAGCAGGTATGGAATAATATATCAATGAGAATTGATTGCTTTTAGCAAGCTTCTAGGTGTTTTTTGATGGTTTATATAAAAGATATGCAAAGTTTTCGGGTATTGAAAATGAAAAGAATCATGATTTCAGAGAATAAAATTAGTGATTTTCACTATTTAAAATAAGAGGGCTTTTAAAGAGGAAATTGCGAGAAAAAGTTGGGCATTCAGATAGAAAAATAATTCTTTTTTTATTATGCTATTGAAAGACAGAATTCAGTGGAGGTAGAAGTCGTGGATAGGATAGTAAAACGTAACGGACAAGTTGTTCCATATGATGGAACTAAGATTGTTTTAGCAATAGAAAAATCTTTCCTAAGCGTAAAAGAGAGTGTTGATCAAGCATATCTTTCTGACTTATTAGAGCAGATTGAAGCGCAGTTTGACGGTCGTCAAGAAGTTGATGTTGAAGAAATTCAAGATACTGTTGAAAAGATATTGATGAAGAACGAAAAATATAACGTTGCAAAGAGTTATATCTTATACCGTGAAAAGCGTACACAGATGCGTAATGATCGTCTTGAGTTAGTAAAACTCATCGGTGATGAAGAGTTGGAAGATGTTTTGGTTGACATCCAAAAGACTTATCCAGACTATGACCTAAAGAGATTGTATGAGAAGTTCTCTACAATGTCTAAAGAAGGCCAATCTCTGAAAGATAGAATTACATTATTAACAAGAAGTTCTGCTGAACTTACAACAAAAGAAGAACCAAATTGGGAAAGAATTGCTGGACGTTTACTAAGTTACAGTATTGCGTCTGATTTAAGAGCAACTGAAGAAAAACTTGGTCTAACAAGCTTTTACCAGAAAATCTCCTATATGATTGAACAAGGATTATATGGAGCATATATTTTAGAAAACTATTCTCATAAAGAAGTCGATGAAATTGCAACATTAATTGACAATACACGTAATAACTTATTCACATATAGTGGACTAGACTTATTATCCCAACGTTATCTCATTCGTAGCCACCAACATGTCCTATTGGAATCACCACAGGAGATGTATATTGGTATTGCGATGCATTTAGCGATGAAGGAAACAAATAATCGTATCGGTTGGGTGAAGAAGTTCTACGATATGATGAGTTTACATAAGGTAACAATGGCAACTCCAACACAGGCGAATGCGAGAAAGCCATATCATCAGTTATCAAGTTGTTTTATCGATACCGTTCCAGATTCATTGGATGGTATTTATCATTCCATTTCTAACTTTGCCGATGTAAGTAAGTTTGGTGGTGGAATGGGTATGTATTTAGGTAAGGTTCGCTCCCGTGGTGGATCAATCCGTGGGTTTGAAGGTGCATCTGGTGGTGTTATCCGTTGGATTCGTGTGATTAACGATACTGCGGTTGCAGTTGACCAACTTGGTGTAAGAGCTGGTGCTGTAGCGGTATATCTCGATGTATGGCATAAGGACTTACCTGAATTCTTACAGTTACGTACAAATAACGGTGATGACCGTATGAAGGCTCATGACGTATTCCCTGCAGTATGCTATCCAGACTTATTCTGGAAGATGGTGAAGGAAGATATGAACCAAGATTGGTATCTTCTTGATCCACATGATGTCCTCATGGTTAAGGGCTATTGCCTTGAAGACTTCTATGGCGAAGATTGGGAGAAGAGATATTGGGAATGTGTTCATGACAACCGTATCTCTAAGCGTGTATTAGTATTAAAGGAAGTTGTTCGTTTAATCTTGAAGTCTATGGTAGAAACAGGAACACCATTTGCCTTCTATCGTGATGCGGTTAACCGTGCAAACCCTAATAAACACAAGGGTATGATTTATAGTTCTAACCTCTGTACAGAAATTGCACAGAATATGTCTGAAGTAAAACAGATATCTCGTGTTATTAAGACAGAGGATGGAGATGAAGTGATCGTCACAACAAAAAAACCAGGTGATTATGTTGTATGTAACCTAGCTTCACTATGCTTAGGTAATATCAATGTGAAAGACCCTAAGGAAATCGAAGAGGTAACTGCGATTGTGGTACGTGCTCTTGATAATGTAATTGATCTAAACTTCTATCCATTACCAAATGCTCAGGTAACAAACCGTAAGTATCGTTCTATTGGTCTTGGTGTCAGTGGTTATCACCACATGCTTGCAAAGAACCATATCATGTGGGAAAGTGAAGAGCACTTAAAGTTCGTAGACAAAGTATTTGAAAATATTGCGTATGTGTCAATTAAGGCAAGTAATACACTTGCGAAGGAACGTGGAAGTTATCAGTACTTTGAAGGTTCTGAGTGGGAAAGTGGAGCATACTTTGATGCGCGTGGATATGACTCTGCACGTTGGAAAGAACTCAAGGAAGAAGTACATGCGACAGGTATGCGTAATGCATATGTATTAGCAGTCGCTCCGACAAGTTCAACATCTATCTTGATTGGTACTTCAGCAGGACTTGACCCTGTTATGAATCGTTTCTTCTTAGAAGAAAAGAAGGGTTCTATCTTACCAAGAACTGCACCAGAATTATCTGCGGATACATATTGGTACTATAAGACAGCACATACAATTGACCAGACTTGGTCAGTCAAAGCTGCTGGTATCCGTCAACGTCATATCGACCAAGCACAGAGCTTTAACTTATGGATTACAAATGACTATAAGATGAGTCAGTTATTGCAGTTATATGTATTAGCGTATGATTGTGGTGTTAAGACTATCTACTACACACGCTCAAAGGCATTAGACCCTGAAGATTGTGAGAGTTGTTCCGCATAGGAGGTAGAAACATGCAGACAGATCAGATTAATCGTAAACCGTTATTTAACCCTGAGGGAGATATTGATGTACGTAATCGTCGTCTTATCAACTTCAACACAACAAATATCAATGACTTCAATAATATGAAGTATAACTGGGTATCCGATTGGTACCGTCAAGCAATGAATAACTTCTGGGTTCCAGAAGAAATTAACTTGAATCAAGACAAGTCAGACTATCCACGTCTTAGCTTGGCTGAAAAGACAGCGTACGATAAGATTTTGAGCTTCTTAGTTTATTTAGATTCTCTACAATCTGCTAACTTACCAAACATTTCTCAGTACATTACTGCAAATGAAGTGAACTTATGCTTGTCTATCCAGACATTCCAAGAGTGCATTCACTCACAGTCTTACAGCTACATGCTAGACTCCATCTGTTCTCCAGAACAGAGAAATGATATCCTCTATCAGTGGAAGACAGATGAGCACCTATTAAAGAGAAATGAATTTATTGGTGAACTCTATAATGAGTTCGTTGCCAAGCAAGATAAACAATCTTTCTTGAGAGTATGTATTGCAAACTTTATCCTAGAGGGTGTTTACTTCTACTCTGGATTTATGTTCTTCTACAATCTTGCAAGAAATGGTAAGATGCCAGGAAGTGTACAGGAAATTCGTTACATCAATCGTGATGAATCAACACACTTATGGTTATTCCGTAACATCTTAGTAGAGTTACAGAAGGAAGAACCGGAGTTATTTACACCAGAAAATATTCAGATGATTCGCGAAATGATGAATACTGGTGTTGAACAAGAAATTGCATGGGGACACTATGTAATTGGTGATGAAATTCCAGGCTTAAATAAGCAGATGGTTACAGACTATATCAAGTATCTAGGGAATACACGTTTTGCGACACTAGGCTTTGGTAATCTGTATGAAGAGTATGCAGAAGAGCCTGAATCCATGAAGTGGGTAAAACAATACTCAGACGCAAACATGGTGAAGACTGATTTCTTTGAAGCTAGACCTTCTGCATATGCCAAGAGTGGTGCAATTGAAGATGACCTATAAGGTCATCTTTTATTTTGATGGGACTATAGTGCGCATGGTGGTGTGTGGTATAATAAGGACATATTTGAAAGGGGATATGTTAAATGTCAACCTATAACCTATCATCATTGTGGGACAAGTTCTTAACTTTCAGTACGACAGTTATCGATATAGTAGTAATTTGGATGATTATCTTGGCTGCTTTACGTATTGTTCGTGGTAAGAGCAGTACCATGCAGATATTTAAAGGTATTATCTTTGTCATTATCGTAGATGTACTTGCAAAGGTCATGAATCTAAAGACTTTGCAATTTTTAACAAACATGTTTATTAACTGGGGATTCTTAGCAGTTATTATTATCTTCCAACCAGAAATCCGTACGATTTTGGAAAGACTTGGTAAGAGCAGCTTCTTCTCTAGAATGAGTTCACTCAGTGGTAATGAAAAGGAAAAGTTAGTAGACAATATTGTGACTGCGGTACGCTTATTAAGTGCTGATCAAACGGGTGCGTTGATTTCCATTGAAAAGTCCCATCCTTTGGACGATTTTATTGCGACTGGTACACGTTTGAATTCAGATGTTACGGCAGAGCTTTTAACTTCAATCTTTGTAACCTCAACGCCACTACATGATGGGGCTGTCATTATTCAGGGTGATAAGATTGCTTGTGCAAGTGCATACTTCCCACCGACAACAGCAGATATTCCATCGCGCTATGGTTCAAGACACCGTGCTGCGATTGGTATTAGTGAAATTACGGATGCGATAACAATTGTAGTCTCTGAGGAAACGGGAAACGTATCCATCGCTGAAGGTGGTAAGTTAACTACTGTAAATGAACAACAATTACGTAAGTATCTAACACACATCATTGTTGGTCAAACAGAGGAAAATGGTGAAAATAACGATGATGAAACGATCATTGAAGCAGATGTACATGAACTCCAAACAAAGATGGATGATACACCAGCTGCTAATGAAGAGACAATCCTTGAAGCAGGTAAGATTACTGCAGAAGAAGTCATTCCTGCTGAGCAAAATGATACAACTGTAAGTAGTAGTAAACATGCATTACAGGATGTACATGAAGCAGCAGATGCGGCTGCAAAGGCTGCTTCGATTAAGCTTCCGCATAAGAAGAAGCGTCCAACACCAAGTTATCCAAAGCACAACAAATCGAATTATAAACAATCAGATACCTCTGATCGTAAGCAAGGAGGTGAACGATAATGGCAAATAAGAAAAAACACCACATGGATCATAATAAGCTTGAACTTGCAAAGCATCTTGCAAATCAATCAAAGCGTATTTCAGGCCAGTATGATCGATTTGTACAGAAGATTATCCATTTCATTCACTACGCTTCTACAGGAATTGATCGTGTATTATTCAATGCGAAATATGCAAAAGTTGTATCATTAATCTTGGCGGCACTTTTATATATTGTTGTAAACTACAACGATATTACATCGCTATATCAAACGTCACTAAAGACAAGTCGTACCGTTCAAAACGTTGCAGTATATGTACAATATGATACGCAAGAGTATGAAATTTCAGGGATTCCTACAACAACTGATGTTACAATTACGGGTGATGCGACAAGCGTTACTGCCGCAAGTACTACAAATGGTAAAGTTGTTGCGGATTTAACAAATCTAAGTGAAGGAACACATGCAGTAACATTGATTGCGGAAGGATTTGGGGATTCTGTTAGTACGATCGTTAACCCATCGAATGCTGTTGTGACAATCAAGAAGAAGGTAACGCAACAATTCGCTATCTCTTATGATATTATTCACCGTGATAAGATGGATGGCATATATAACGTAGGTACTCCTCAATTTACGTCCTCCGTTGTGGATATACGGGCATCACAGGATACATTGAATCAGATTGCCTTTGTGAAAGCACTCATTGACGTATCTAATCAAGTTACGGACTTTGAACAAGATGCCAAGCTAGTTGCCTATGATGCCAATGGTCAAATTGTAAATGTAGATATTGAGCCTCAAACCATGCATGTATATGTACCAGTTACTTCACCAAATAAGACGGTTCCTATTGAAGTGAAGATTAAAGGTACACCTGGTGATAACCAAGCGGTTGCCTCAGCTATAGCTGATAAACAAACTGTTACAATCTATGGCACTGAAAGTGCGTTACTCGATGTTGATAAAATAACAGTAGAAGTCGATGTATCGAATCTTACAAAGGATACGACTGTATCGCAGGACATTACATTACCTACCGGTATTACATCAGCGACTGTTTCTACGATTAGTGTTGATGTGAAATTTGGTGCAGGAACAACAAAGACAATTACCGGCGTTCCAATCAACTATAAGAATAATATTCATAACTACAAAGCTACACAATCAGACAATATTACTACTATGGATGTAGAAGTGTTTGGCACACAAGATAACATCAGTAAGATCAGCGCAAATGATATTTATCTATATATCGATATGTCAACGGCGGAGCCTGGCCTGCATGAGTTTGAAGTGAAGGTAGAACAGTCAACGACAGGACTTGTAAAGTACAGTCTAAAAGACAATAAACTAACACTCACAATTTTAGGTGATCAAAATACGCAACAGAAAGAAGGAGAATAACGGATGGGACGATATTTTGGCACGGATGGAATCCGTGGAAAAGCAAATGAAGTATTAACAGCAGAGAGGGCCTTCCAGGTTGGAAGATACCTGGGATACTATTTCAGTAAACAAGGAAAGAATAAAATCGTTATCGGCAAGGACACAAGACTATCTAGCGATATGTTTGAAAATGCATTAGCAGCTGGTATTACATCTGAAGGTTGTGATGCATATCTAGCAGGATACTGTCCAACACCAATGATTTGCCTTTTAACAAAGGAGAATGGATTTGCGTGTGGTGCGATGATTTCTGCCAGTCATAATCCTTTCTACGATAATGGTATTAAAGTATTCTCAAATGATGGCTTCAAGTTATCCGGTGATATTGAAGGCCTAATTGAAGACTATATTGATGGCAAAGTTACAATTCCATATCGCACAGATAGTGAAATTGGTAAGGTTATCGCTTACCCACAAGGAATTGAAATTTACTTAGATTGGATTGTAAAAGAATATCCATTAGATTTAAGTGGATGGAAGATTGCGATTGATTGTGCAAATGGGTCTTCTTCCTATACTGCTAAGAAGGCTCTTGAACGGTTAGGTGCTGAAGTAACAGCGTTCCACAATGAGCCAAATGGTATTAACATCAACACAAAGTGTGGTTCTACACATCCTGAACTATTCTGTGAAGAGATGAGGAAGGGTAACTATACTGTTGGTTTAACGTTTGATGGTGATGCGGACCGTCAAATCATGGTTCGTCCAGATGGAGAACTTGTAAACGGTGACTTCATGCTGTATATCGTTGGTAAATACCTACGTGATCAAAATAAGTTAACAAATAATACAATTGTTACAACTGTAATGGCAAACCTCGGTTTATATAAAGCGATGGAACGCGAAGGAATCCGAGTTGAAAAGACACAGGTAGGAGATAAGTATGTCTCTGAAGTCATGTTCCGCGATAACTATGTTATCGGTGGTGAGCAGAGTGGACATATCATTTTGAAGGAACATGCCACAACGGGTGATGGTTTATTAACAGCACTTTCTGTACTTGAAGTTATGAAGAACACGGGTAAGAGTATTATTGAACTCTGTGATGGACTTAAGATTTATCCACAGTTACTAGTAAATGTTAAGGTTACAGATAAGACCCTAGTAATGGATGATAAAGAAGTTCAAAAGTCCATCGATGAAGTCAATGAAGAACTCAATGGAAATGGTCGTATTCTAGTTCGTCCTAGTGGAACAGAACCATTATTACGAGTGATGGCGGAAGCTGAGACAGATAAGATTTGTGAACGCCTAGTAGGCAAAGTTGCAGATATTATCCGTAGAAAATACGGTGCTTAATAAGGAGTACATATGAAACAATATGATTATCTAGTTGTAGGTGCTGGATTATTTGGTGCAGTATTTGCCCAACAGGCAAAAGAAAAAGGCAAGAAAGTTCTAGTCATAGATAAGCGTCCTCATATTGCTGGTAATATCTACACAAAGAAGGTAGAAGGTATTGATGTACATGAGTATGGTGCACATATTTTCCATACGAATGATAGGGATGTTTGGAAGTATATTACACAATTTATCGAATTTAATCGTTTTACGAATTCACCAGTTGCCAATTACCATGGGGAGTTATATTCTTTGCCATTTAATATGTACACATTTAATAAAATGTGGGGTGTTGTAACACCAGAAGAAGCCATCAATAAAATCGAAGAACAGAAGAAAGCCGCGAATATCACAACAGCGACGAATCTTGAAGAACAGGCAATCTCACTTGTTGGGACAGATATCTATGAGAAACTAATCAAGGGATATACGGAAAAGCAATGGGGAAGACCGTGTACTGAACTACCAGCATTTATTATCAAACGTTTACCAGTCCGTTTAACTTTTGATAATAACTATTTCAATGCACTCTATCAGGGAATCCCTGTTGGTGGTTATACAAAGCTGGTTAAAAACCTGCTTGCAGGTATTGAAGTGCGCCTCAATGTCGATTATCTTCAAGCGAAAGAAGAGTATGACGCACTTGCGGAAAAGGTAGTTTATACAGGACCAATTGATGCATATTTTGACTATCGTTTAGGTACATTGGAATATCGATCTGTTCGTTTTGAAAATGAACTCTTAGACATTCCTAATTTCCAAGGAAATGCGGCTGTGAATTATACAGACCGTGAAACACCTTGGACACGTATTATCGAGCATAAGTGGTTTACATTTGGAAAAGATGAAAATGGCAATGATTTAGCTAAGACAGTCATTAGCCGTGAATATAGTTCTGAATGGAAACAAGGCGATGAGCCATATTATCCAGTCAATGATGAAAAGAATACTGCTTTATACGAGCAATATAAGGAACTTGCCTCACATGAAACAAACATCCTTTTTGGTGGTCGTTTAGGTGAGTACAAGTACTATGATATGGATAAGGTAATTGCGTCTGCGTTAGAAAAGAGTAAGGAAATCTAAAAGTCGGAGTAATCTGGCTTTTTACGTTTTAGGGCAAAATAGCAGTGTTTTTAAACGAAAGAGAATACAATAAAACCAATAGAAATAAGAGGAACTAATGATGTCATATACAGGCTATGTAGGAACATACACATCTGAAAAGAGTGAAGGTATTTACGCATTTAAATATGAAAATCGTAAGATAACCGATGTTCATTTATTTACAAAAGTACGCAATCCAAAGTATTTGGCTTGGATGAATGACTATATCGTAGCAGTATGTGATTTTGCGGAAGGCTCTGGTGTAGCTGTATTTGATCTAAGCGGCAATGAAATCGATCACATCGTTTTTGAAGCATTTACATCCTGCTATATTGGTGTAAAAGATAACTTAATTTTTACGGCACACTTCTACAGTGGGGATGTAACGTTATTACGGTTTGAAAATAACCACCTAGAACTGGTTAAGAGAACACACATCAAAGAGAAGGCTGGATGCCATCAGGTTATTCCATATAAGAACCAATATCTTGTGCCTTGTCTCTTTATAGACCAGATAAAGATTCTAGATAAAGATTTTACGGTTGTGGATGAGATTTCATTTGAAGTAGGTGCAGGACCTAGACATGCGGTATTCTCAGGCGATGAAAAATACCTATATGTAGTAGGTGAATTAAGCAATCTTCTATATGTAGTAGATATGCATGCAAAGAAGATCGTAAATACAGTAGAGCTATTAGAGAATGGTTTATCACATGTTAAGGATACAGCCGCAATACGCAAGAAAGGTGATTATCTATACGTATCAACTCGAACACTGGATGTAATTACAGTACTACATGTATCTGGTAAAGATGTTGAACGTATCCAAGTAACGTCTTGTGCTGGTAAGCATCCACGTGACTTTGTGATTGTAGATGATGATATTATCGTTGCGAATCGTTTTTCGGATTCATTAAGCGTATTACCAATTGAACATGCATACATACAAAATACAGTATCTACAGTAACAATTCCGGAAGGTATTTCTATTATTATGAGGAGTAATGAAAATGAGTAATATTGGTGTAATTGGATTAGGTATCATGGGAAAGAATATTTCCTTAAATATGTTGAACCATGGCTTTGAGGTAAGTGGATATAATCGTTCTTTTGAACGTACAAAAGTATTGATTGATGAAAATATCCCTAGTTTTCATGGCTTCGAAAAACTAGAGGATTTTGTGAATTCTCTTGAAAAACCACGTCGTGTATTTTTAATGGTACCGGCTGGTCAACCGGTTGATGATGTATTAGTACAACTTTCAGAGTTATTGGAAGAAGGAGATATCATCATGGACGGTGGTAACTCTTACTTTGAAGACACAAATCGTCGCCACAAACAGATGGCTATCCATGGATTAAAGTACTTTGGTGTTGGTGTATCTGGTGGTGAGGAAGGTGCTTTAAAAGGTCCGAGTATTATGCCATCTGGCGATAAAGATGCGTACGCTTCGATAGGAAAGATATTAGAAGATATCTCAGCGAAGAAAGATGGTGAACCATGTTGTACATATATTGGACCAGAAGGTAGCGGTCACTATGTAAAGATGGTACATAATGGTATTGAATATGCGGATATGCAGTTGCTTGCAGAAACGTATTTGATTCTAAAATATACAGCAGGTTATACAAACAGTGAAATTGCGGATGTGTTAGAACAGTGGAATCAAGGGGATGTACAAAGCTATCTCGTTGATATTACAGTGACTGTATTACGAGAAAAAGATTCTGTTACAGAACACGATCTCGTGGATGTGATTTTAGATGTAGCAGGAAATAAGGGTACAGGTCGTTGGACAAGTATCGAAGCACTTCGACAAGAATTTAATGCGTCTTTATTAACTGCAGCGTATCAAGCACGTATTATGTCTAATCAATTTGCATTACGTGATGCTTACTGCAAGGAAATCACAAATGATAAGAAGAATGTTGATATTGAGAAGGTACATCAAGCATATAAGCTAGCAAAGACGATTGCCTTTGCACAGGGATTTGATTTATATCGTGATGCGTCTAATAAGTATAGTTGGGATTTAAATCTCAAGCAAATTGCGGCTATCTTTAGAGCTGGATGTATTATCCAAACAAAACTACTACAGGATATCATGCATGCATATGATGATGGCGCAGATGATTTACTTCTTTATCCTGTATTCAAAAATGAAGTATTAGAAAATGCTCCGGCATTAAAAGAGATTATTGTACAATCTATTGATTTACCACTACCAGTATTTACCGCAGCACTTGCATACATCAATCAATTGACTAGTACATGTTTGGGTGCAAATATCATTCAGGGTCAACGTGATTTCTTTGGGGCACATACATATCAAAGAGTTGACCGTGAAGGCTTTGAGCACCACCGGTGGGGTAGTTATGAATAAGTTAACACTTACAATATTTGGTGGAACAGGAGATTTAACCTATCGTAAGCTTCTGCCTGCTATGTATAATCTGTACATCAAAAATCAGCTCCCTAAAGAGTTCTTAATTACTCCAATTGGAAGACGAGACTATACAGATACGGATTATCAAGGCGTTATTGAACCATGGATTAGTGAATTTGCGCAAGTAAAAGTAAAAGATGAGCAGTTACAAGCATTCTTCGAACACATTCATTACTTCCGCATGGATTTTACAGCTCAATCACAATATCAGTTATTAGATCAATACTATGAAGCACAACCATCTGAGAATCATGTCGTGTATTATGCGGTAGCACCAGATTTCTTTGAAGGAATCACCGATGGTGTTTCTACAATGGAAAATATGCATGAACCAAAGATTGTATTAGAAAAACCTTTCGGCGCAAGCTTAGAACTTGCAAAATTCCTAAGCAAGAAATTAGAGACTTTATTTGGTAGTGACCATATCTATCGTATCGACCATTATCTTGGAAAAGAGATGGTGCGTAATATTCTAACCATTCGTGATGCGAACTTATTATTTAAGAATGTATGGAATAAAGATAACATTGATCATGTCCAGATTTCAGCACTAGAAGAAGTCGGTGTTGAAACAAGAGGAAACTACTATGATCACGCTGGTGCTCTCAAAGATATGGTTCAAAACCATTTATTACAAATTATGAGTATCGTAGCAGTAGATGATCCTACCGGTAATATGAACGAGCAACAGCTTGCAGTTCTAAAACAGCTACGTTCAGTCGATAAACTGAAGATTCAGGATACATTGCTGTTGGGTCAGTACGATGGATATCGACATGAGCTACATGTTGACCCAGCATCTACAACCGAAACATTTGCAGGATTAAAACTGTTTATTGATAATGAGCGTTGGCAAGGTGTACCATTTTATATTCGTACAGGTAAGAAAATGGCTCGTCGAGAAATTGAAGTAAAGATTACATTCAAAAGACAACGAGAAGATGTGGATCCTAATGTACTGGTTATCAAGATTCAACCAACAGAGGGAGTATATCTTGAATTTAATATCAAGACACCGGGTGAAGATAGTATTACAAAAGCACAAATGAACTTCTGTCAAAACTGTAATTTAATCTTCAAGTTAAATACACCAGAAGCGTATGAAAGAATGCTACATGCGTGCATGATTGGTGATAACTCATGGTTTACAAAATGGGAGATGATTGAATACAGTTGGGAATATATCGATGCCTTAAAGCAGATGTATTCTGACGCAAATCTTTCAGTCTATACATATCCACAAGGCAGCGTAGAACCGAAAGAACTTTCTCAGTTATATCATAAAGATTTTGAACAATGGAACTAGCCTCGTAATGCGGGGCTTTTTTTACATGCTATAATTGGGAAAAGGTGATATGGCTATGGTAGAAAATAAAATTGAAAATTATGCTTGGAGATGATGTTTGGTTGGGAATATAGTTGATAAAAGATTTTATGGAGAGGAACATGAAATCAAATCTGGTATCAAGCTCTTTTTGCCTAGTACAAAAGTATACATCGCTCCACACCAATGGGGAGATGGCGGGGGATAATCTTGTTGTTTTAGGAAAACCTAGACATAAAAAGGGTTTGATAGAATGCATCATTAAAAGAGAACATATTTGTAATTGGAGATTACAAAAAATCTATCCATCTAAAGTTTTGAATAGGATGAATTGTTCAAAATATCATTGATGGGGAGATGATGATGACTGGAAAGAATGTATAGAGAATTATGCAAAAGATGTAAATAAATTTCTTTTAGATAATCCTAAAATACTTAAAAATGAAACACCAGAAGAATTTTTATTAAATATAGATAATATGAATACAACACCTGAAGGACTAATTAGGATCAAAGAAAGTTTGAATTCAGACATAGAAGATGTTGTCGAGTATTGTAAAAATAAAATAAGAGATAAGAATTGTAAGATATCCAGAGAAGGAAAGAATTGGATCTGTATTACTGATGACATTAAAATCATAGTAAATGCATGTGGCTATACGATAATCGCTGCGAAAAAGCTACAAAAAAAATAATAATCCAAAATAAAAAGCGGGATGATTTCTCATCTCGCTTTATACGTTTGTTACTTAGATACTTGTTCGCCAGCGATTCTACCGAATACTGTAATGTCAGCGATAGCGTCAGAACCTAGACGGTTTGTACCATGGATACCACCAGTAACTTCACCAGCAGCGTATAGACCAGAGATAGCTTTGCCATCCTTGTCTAGTACTTGAGCGTTCGTGTTGATTACAACACCACCCATTGTATGGTGAACAGATGGTTGTGAAACCATGATGTAATATGGGCCTTCACCGAAGGCAACTAACTTGCCACGCTTGTTGAACTCTAAATCCTTACCATCAGCAGCGTATTGGTTGTAGTCAGCGATAGTCTTCTTTAATGTTTCAGCGTCAATACCGAAGAAAGCAGCTGCTTCATCGATTGTATCAGCCTTCACTAGGTGCTTTTCCTTGATGAGTCTTTCGTACTCTTCAGGGTGAGCTTCCTTAACACCAGAAGCTTCCATAGATGCTTCATCCCAGAACATGTATGAAACGCCACCTGTCTGTTCTGTAACAGCCTTAGAAATAACGTCGCGACGTTCTAGTTCTTCAACGAAACGCTTACCTTCCTTGTTAACAAGAATTGATCTACCAGCTAAACGTACGTCACCAACATATAATAATGTACCTGATGTGATGTCGCATGTTGGATATGTTTGGATATAAGACATATCAACTGTATCTGCACCAAGCTTTTGAGCCATTACGATACCGTCACCAGTGCTTCCAGGAGAACATGTAGATAGAATCTTCTCATCCATTTCTGGATTATATTCCTTACGCATTTCAATGTTAGATCCGAAACCACCGGTTGCTAGTACAACACCCTTAGAAGCTGTAAATGTTACATCACCATCTTTCGTTGTTGCTTTAACGCCAGTAACCTTCTTATCTGACTCTACTAATTCAGTAGCCTTTGTATTTGTTAATACTGTGATACCTAATTTATCAGCCTTAGCCTTTAACTTCTGGATGATTTCAACACCAGATTCGTTGTGAGGTACTAAGGAACGCATTACACTGTGTCCACCAAAGAACATCATCTTGTCTTCGAAGTCAACCTTGATGTCATCACGTAACCATTCAGCAGCGCTTAAAGCGTTGTCAGCTAAAACTCTAACGAGTTCAGGATTAGCCTTGTAGTCGCCGCCTTTCATAACATCTTCGTAGAACTTATCAGTACTATCTTCGATGCCCTCTTTTTGTTGTAACCAGTTACCAGGTGCTGCCATTTCACCACCAGATAGAGCTGTGTTGCCACCGATAGCTGCCATCTTTTCGACAACAACAACGGATGCACCGTTTTCAGCTGCTGTAATTGCGGCAGTAAGACCAGCTCCGCCAGCGCCAATAACTACTACATCGTAGTCTGTCTTTACTGTCTCTTTTGTTTCTGCTGTAGAACCTGTTTTTTCAGATTTTGAGCAGCCGGCAAAGGATAAAGCCATAGTTAAAGCTAAAGCCGGAATTAATACTTTTTTCATAAATACTCTTTTCCTCCTGTAATTACATATATTAGTTTCTATAGATATAAAAGTAAAGGGATTTTGTATCGCTTCATACACTTGTTATGAAATACAATATCATAGGAAATGAAACAATCGATATGAAATAATAAAAACTCGCAACAACAGCGAGTTTTTATTAAAGTATAAGTGCACCAGACAAGACTTGAACTTGCACGAGTTGCCTCATACGCCCCTCAAGCGTACGTGTCTGCCGATTCCACCACTGGTGCATCGCTCAAATATTATAGCAACCTACACATCTATCGTCAATGAAAACATCTGTATTTTAGATGGGTTTGGGTTGTAATTTGCGGCCATAAAATATATAATTTATCCGCTTATGCTTAAAAGAAGGTGAAGAGAAGATGGACTATCAAAAGATTATTAACATTGCCGTCATTGCTCACGTTGATGCTGGGAAATCAACATTAGTAGACGCATTCCTCAAACAAAGTCATGTATTTAAAGATAACGAGAAGGTTGTAGACTGCATTATGGACTCCAACGATCTCGAGCGTGAAAGAGGAATTACTATTTATTCTAAGAACTGCTCTGTAACATACAAAGACTATAAGATTAATATCGTTGATACCCCAGGTCACGCAGACTTCTCTTCTGAAGTTGAGCGTATTATCAAAACGGTTGATACAGTTATCTTGTTAGTAGACTCTGCTGAAGGGCCAATGCCACAGACACGTTTCGTGTTGCAGAAGTCATTAGAAGCAGGATTGCGTCCTATCTTATTAATCAATAAGATGGATAAGCAGGATGCTCGTGCTAACGAAGTAATCGATGAAGTATATGAATTATTCCTTGAACTAAACGCAACGGATGATCAGTTGGACTTCCCAATCTTATTTGGTAAGGCTAGAGAGGGTATTGTTCATTATGAGCAGGATGGTACAAATGAAGATATCGTCCCACTGTTTGAAACAATTATCCATCATACACAAGCTTATCCAAACTTGATTGATGAACCAGTGCAGATGCAAATCAGTGCACTTGCGTATGACGATTATATCGGGCGTTTAGGAATTGGTCGTGTATATAAAGGTACATTAAAAGCTGCGACATCTTATACAGTATGTAATGCGGATGGTAGTGCACACCAAGGTAAGACAAATCAGATCTTTATCTACAAGGGATTAAGTCGTATTCCAGTTGAAGAAATTCAGTGTGGTGAAATCTGTATGATTTCTGGTATCCCTGATATTAATATTGGTGATACCATCTGTCCTCAAGGTGCTCCAGATCCAATGCCAATGTTAAAGATTGAAGAGCCAACACTATCCATGAACTTCATGGTTAATGATTCTCCATTTGCAGGACAAGTTGGTAAGTTCGTCACTTCACGTAATATTCGTGAACGTTTAGATAAAGAACTTGAAGTAAATGTTGGTTTAAGGGTTGAAGATACAGATTCTACAGATACATTCAAGGTATCTGGTCGTGGTGAATTACACTTAACAATCTTGCTAGAACAGATGCGTCGTGAAGGCTTTGAAATTGCAGTTTCACGTCCTGAAGTTATTATGAAGAAGATTGATGGTGTTACATGTGAACCTATTGAAGAAGTTGTAATTGATGTTCCTACAGAATATTCCGGTTCTGTTATTTCTGCACTCAATGTACGTAAGGGTATCCTTTCTGACATGGAAGAAATTGGTACATACACCCGTATTACTTATAAGTGTCCTACACGTGGATTGATTGGATTTAGATCCGACTTCATCAATATGACGCATGGTGAAGGTACAATGGTACAGCGTTTAGATGGTTATGAACCATTTAAGGGTGAAATTCCACAGCGTGAAAATGGTGCTCTGATTTCTACTGAAACAGGTAGTGCTATGACATACGCTCTTTGGAATATTCAGGAACGTGGACAGTTGTTCATCGGTGCACAAACACCTGTATATGAAGGTATGATTATTGGTGTATCCGCTAAGAATATGGATATGGGCGTTAACCCAATCAAGAATAAGAAAATGACGGCTGTTCGTTCTACTGGTAACGATGAAGCTATGAAGCTTGTTCCACCACGTATCATGTCATTAGAAGCTGCGATTGAATTTATCAATGATGATGAACTCGTAGAAATTACACCAGAAGATATTCGTATTCGTAAAAAGTATCTAACAGAAATCGATCGTAGAAGACACGCTCGTGAAATCGGAAAGATTGAATCTGAAATGTAATTGATTTATCCTGTTATCGAAAGATAGCAGGATTTCTTCTTTCAGAGGTCATAAAGATGAAAATAGAAAAATTATTAGAAGAGTTGAAAAAAGATCCACGGAATAAAGAATATACAAAGAACGGGTATAACCCTATCTTACAGGTGGATGCCAATGCAAAAATCTTAATTATCGGACAAGCTCCGGGATCACACGTAGAACGATCAGGAATTCCTTTTGATGATCAATCTGGTATTCGCTTACGTAAGTGGATGGGAATTGATGATAAGGAATTCTATAGTAAGGATATCGCAATCTTACCAATGGATTTCTACTATCCTGGTAAGGCAAAAACAGGCGATTTACCACCACGCAAGTTCATTGCACAGGAATATCATGAGAAGTTTTTGAAGTTAATGCCAAATATTGAATTGACTTTGTTAGTCGGAAAGTATTCCATTGATTATTATCTTGGAAAAAAGAAAAAGAAGAATCTAACAGAAACAGTAGAAAATTTTCAAGAATATTTACCAAAGTATTTTCCAATTGTTCATCCAAGCCCACTGAACTTTAGATGGCTTGGTAAAAATCCTTGGTTTGAAGAGAAAACAGTGAAAGAACTGCAAAAGAGAGTTAGTCAAATTTTAAAGTGAAAACCGTAGATAATACTGCGGTTTTTCTATATCATAAACATATATTAAATATAGTATAAATGATGAGGCGAAGCCGTGAAGGTGTATAATATTTATCATAAGTTAACCAATTGATAGGAGGAGCCAAAATGAAATGTGCAATTTTTATGGCAGATGGTTTTGAAACCTGTGAAGGACTTATAACAGTTGATTTATTACGCCGTGCAGGTTTGACGATTGATATGATTTCGATGAATGAAACACTAACAGTCACAACGTCTCATCAAGTGAAGATTCAGGCTGATAAACTGTTTGGCGAATTTCAAAATGTGTATGATGTTATGATTTTCCCAGGTGGGAAATTAGGTACAGAAAATCTTGAAAACAATCAGAAACTTATTGATTTATATGAAGCACACTTTAAAGCAGGAAAGTTATCCTGTGCAATATGTGCAGCACCATCGATTTTAGGCCATCGAGGCCTACTACAAGGTAGAAAGTATACCTGTTATCCAAGCTTTGATGAGTCAAGCTTTGGTGGTGAATATCAGCAGGTATTAGCTGTGAAAGATGGTAATTTGATTACGGGTCGTGGAATGGGTGCGACGATTGATTTCGCATTGAAAATCATTGAAACACTCTGTGATAAGCAGATATTAGAAAACGTAAAGAATGGGATTCAGTATGAACACTCATTCTTACAATCAGAAAAGGAGTAAAGAATATGAGCGCAGCAGAAAGATTAATACGTTATTGCAAGATTGATACACAATCTGATCCTGCAAATGAACAGGAAACACCTTCCTCAAAGAAACAATTCGATTTAGCAAATCTACTCGTTGAGGAATTAAAAGAATTAGGATTACAAGATGTATCGGTAGATGAACATTGTTATGTATACGCAAAGCTACCATCTAACTTAGATAAAAAGGTTGATACAGTAGGATTTATTGCACATATGGATACAGCGCCTGATTTTAGTGGCACGAATGTCAACCCACGTATCATTGAAAACTTTGATGGCAAGGATATTGCCCTAAATAGAGATGTGACATTATCGATGGAACGTTTCCCATGGATGAAGGAATTCAAGGGAAAACGTTTGATGGTAACTGATGGTAATACGTTACTAGGTGCAGATGATAAGGCTGGTATTACATCCATTATGGAGGCTCTTGTATACTTGCATAATCATCCGGAAGTAAAGCATGGTGAGATTGCGATTGGTTTTACACCAGATGAAGAAATTGGGAATGGTCCACGCTTCTTTGATGTAAAGAAATTTGGAGCGAAGTTTGCCTATACAATGGATGGTGGAACAGTACGCGAATTATCGGATGAAACCTTCAATGCGGCATCTGCAGTACTACATTTCAAGGGACGTTCCATTCACCCAGGTTCCGCAAAGAATCGTATGATCAACGCGGCAAAGCTTGCATGTGAATATCAAGCAATGATGCCTGCACATGCAGTACCCGAACATACAGAGTTATGGGAAGGCTTTATCCATCTTCATAATATGAAAGGTGATGTAGAGAACGCAGAGCTTGAATATATCATCCGTGACCATGATTACCAAAATCTAACAGCGAAAAAAGAATTAATGTTAAAGGCTGCTGAATTCATCAATACGAAGTATGGCGAAGGTGTTGTAACGATTGAAATCAAGGATAGCTATCGCAATATGAAGGAAGTATTGGACAAAGATCCAACTGCAGTTGAGATTGCTAAGAAGTCCATGGAAGAATTAGGTATTCACATTCTGCAAGAACCAATCCGCGGTGGAACAGATGGTGCACAGCTTTCCTTTATGGGATTACCGTGTCCTAACATCGGTTGTGGTGGCGGAAACTTCCACGGTCGCTTTGAATACTGCGTCCTCGATGAATTAGAGTTATCTATACAAGTAATCTTGAAGATTATTCAGAATGTAGCAGAGGTGTAATATGATTTGTACATGTACAATTAATCCTTCGCTAGATTATTACATGGAGTTTTCTGCCCCACTTGAAGCAGGGAAAACTAATCGTTCTGATCTGGAATATTATGAAGCAGGTGGTAAGGGTATCAATATCTCTATCGTTCTAAGCAACTTAGGAGTGCCATCACGTGCATTTGGTTTCCTTGGTGGCTTTACAAAAGATTTCTATATTCGTTTACTAACGAAGTATCAGGACATTCGTCCTAACTTCTCCTATATTGATGGAAATACACGTATCAATGTGAAGTGCAATTCTACAATTGACACAAACATGAATGCATGTGGTCCATATATTCAAGATAAAGATTTAGATAATCTAGCAGGAAAGTTAAATACACTCTATGAAAATGATGTGCTTGTATTGGCAGGGAATACACCAGCTTATACAGTCGATCATATGGTGTCCATCTTAAAGAAGTTACAGGCAGATGGTATTAAAGTTGCCTTAGATACAGATGCGCAACTTGTTAAGAAAATGTTATCCACAAAGCTTTTCTTGTTGAAGACAACAAAAGAAGAAGTAAGAGCACTTGTATCCTATTCCGTTGAAACAACAAAAGATATGGTACGTGCCGCAAAAGACTTACATGCACAAGGCGTTGAAAATGTAATGATACTAGATATTGATGGAAATGCAGTTCTTGCGTCAAAGGAAGGAACTTTCCAGTGTGATGTATTAGACCCAACAACAATCGTCAATACAGTAGGAACTGGAGATTCACTCGTTGCAGGATTCTTAATGGAATATAATCGCTCTAGAAATATCGTAGATAGCTTCCGCTTTGGGGCGTCCTGTGGATCTGCGACAGCGTACTCTAAGGGTATGGCTACACGTGAGAAGATTGAATCTTTTTCGAATTCAGTCGAAGTTAGAAAAATAGATTGAGTTTTTAGATTATGCTATACTAAAACACAAAGAAAAGAGGTATGAGATGAAAAAAATCTTAACATGCTTATTGGCGGTCGCATTACTAGCAGGCTGCTTCAATAAAACAGAGAGTAAGAGGAACACATCTACAAGTGAAACTTCAGATACACTCAAAATCACAAACCCAATCAAATTAACCTCCACAAAGTCAGATATGAAGGGTTATAAATGGATTCGTAATGATGTTGCCGATTTTCAACTTATCACATTAAAAGAATCTTTACGTATGTTTAAAGAAGGTGGAACAGGCATTCTTTATTACGGATACAACGAATGTGCTTGGTGTAACCGTGCGGTTCCAGAGTTAAACGAAGTTGCAAAGGAGTTAAATTTAACGATATATTACGTTGACGCTTCTGTGAAAGTTGAAAAAGAAGACTATAAGAAGTTATTAGAATACATTGATCCAGTATTAAAGGTAAACTCTTCTGGTGAAAAAGGTTTCTATGTACCAGCAGTCATCGGTGTTAAGAATGGTAAGTTAGTGGATTACCATATATCACTCTTAGATGATTTTGGATTATCTAAGGATGACCCAGATAAGCAGTTATCTGATGCACAAAAACAAGAATTACAGGATATCTATCGCAAGATTGCGAAAGAAGTCGCTGACTAATGAAAGAAAGGTTTGACCACTTGGTTGAACCTTTTTCCTTTTGGAACATCTGTCCTACATTGAACTGTAGCGATGATTATGCTATTTTAAGTGCAAAGACGAGGAAAGTATTATGCCGAAATTATTAACTGTAATTATTCCGTGTTATAACGAAGAGGAAAATATCAAATATTTCTATGAAGAATTCTGTAAGAATGATGCATATTTTTTGAAACATGCAATCATGTATCAATTAATTTTTGTGGATGATGGTTCAACCGATAAAACTGCTACAGAAATCAAGAACTTACATCAAAAAGATAAACGAATCAAGCTCATCTCGTTCTCACGTAATTTTGGTAAGGAAGCCGCAATCTATGCAGGTTTAGAGCATGCTTCAGGAAACCTTGTCGCAATTATGGATGTAGACTTACAAGATCCACCATCACTACTGCCGCAGATGATTGATGAGATTTTTGCGGGTGCCGATCAAGTCGTCGCAAGACGAACTGCACGCAAGGGAGAACCACGTATCCGTTCCTGGTTTGCAAAATTATTCTATAAAATCTTAAATTGCTTCTCACAGACAAAAGTGATGGATGGCGCAAGAGATTATCGCGTCATGAATACAAGGGTAGTTGAGGCAGTGCTTTCCATTACGGAAAAGAATCGCTTCTCCAAGGGAATCTTTAGTTGGGTTGGTTTTAATACGAAGTGGGTTGCATATGAAAATGTACAACGTAAATATGGTCAATCCAAGTGGTCATTTTGGCAGTTATGGAAATACGCATTTAACGGTCTAACCGCATACTCCACGACTCTATTATCCATGTCTTCTTTTGTGGGAGTGTTGTTTTGTTTGCTTTCGTTTTTTATGATTATCTTTGTGGTAATCCGTAAGCTAATGTTTGGTGATCCAACTGCTGGTTGGCCATCACTGGTATGTATTATCTTGCTAGCCTCTGGATTACAATTATTATCCATTGGGGTGATTGGTCAATACCTAGCGAAGACATACATGGAAGTAAAAGATAGACCAGTATATATTGTAAAAGAAAAACTATAGGAAACTTGTGATGCTAAAGAAACAGCTATATGAGTCGGAAAGTGTCGATTTAAGGATTCGGGAAGTGATTCCAGTTTCATTTTTTAATCGTTCACCAAAGTCAATCGTCTATAGCATTTATCGTCATGGAGATTATGAGTGTATTGGTGAGTGTGATTTACGACTTGGCATGGATGAAGAGTTATACTATGCAGGAAATATAGGTTATCGTATCTATGATGGATTTCGTGGCCATCATTATGCATATCATGCATGCAAGTTACTGTTACAAATCGCAAAAGAAGAATATCACTTTCGCAAAGTGATTATCACATGTTCACCAGAAAATATCGCAAGCGATAAGACAATACAATCCCTACACGCAGAACTATTACAGACAGTTTGTGTTCCAAAATATCATTGGCTGTATCGACGTGGAGAGAAAGTAAAGAATATTTATTTATTGATACTCTAATTTAGAGAATTAGAAGGAGTTTGTTATAATATTTTTATGAAGAAACTATGGCGAGTACTGACAGGTCGACTAATGGTAGTGATCCCACTGATCCTATTACAGTTGGGATTTTTTGTAATACTGTTTTATGGGTCTGCGACCTACGGGACTGCAATGCCAGTGATAGATATATTGGCACTCATTATTGCAATCTATATTATTAATCGAAGAAATGATCCATCGTATAAGATTGGTTGGCTATTATTGGTGCTAGCTGCACCAGTGATTGGAGTTCCACTATATCTCATTACAGGAAACCGTAAGGTACCAAAAAAGCTACATCATGGAACTGTGCGTGCGACACGTTCCCTTTCGGATCTAATCAAGACAGATGAATCTATACTTGATGATATCCACAATAAAGACGCAAAGCAGATCTTCCATTATGGTATTCGTGGTGGTGGATTTCCAGTCTATGAACATACAGCAAGTACCTATTTCAAGAGTGGTGAAGAATGGTATCCAGTTTTCAAGGAAGTTCTTTCTTCCGCAAAACATTTTATCTTCTTAGAATACTTTATTATTAACCAAGGTTGGATGCTGGATGATTTGGTTGCGTTACTTGAAGATAAGGTTAAACAGGGTGTCAAGGTCGTAATGATCTATGATGATTTTGGAGCTTTGGATATTCCGATTCACTTTGATAAACAACTCCAAAAACGCGGAATTGAAACCTATCGTTTCAATAAGATACGTCCATCTTTAGCAGCTCTAATGAATAACCGCGACCACCGTAAGATTACGGTGGTAGATAACCGTGTTGCCTTTACAGGTGGTGTGAATATCTCAGATGAATATATCAATCGTCATCGTCGTTTTGGCTATTGGAAAGATAGTGCCATCATGATTGAGGGAGATGCAGTATGGTCCTTTACATGTATGTTCTTAGGTATGTATACCTATGTCCGTGGCACAAATGATAGTATCGATTACGAGCAATATCATTTGTCATATGAGTATCCTAAAAATGCGAAGGGCTTCTATCAACCATACTCTGATACACCTACAGATGAAGAACCATTTGCGTTAAATGTGCATCTAAACATGATTCAACACGCAAAGGAATATATCTATATCGATGCTCCTTACTTAATCTTAACGGAGTCAATGAAAACTGCACTGAAGATGGCTGCGAAAAATGGTGTAGATGTGCGTATTTTAACACCGCATATCCCAGATAAAAAGTTTGTATTCCAGATTACGCGGGGGCATTATTTCGATTTAATTTCAAATGGTGTTAAAATCTATGAGTACACACCAGGTTTCAATCATGCCAAGAATATGGTGGCTGATGATAAGTTTGGAATTGTGGGTACAGCGAATACAGACTATCGTAGTTACTTCCTACACTTTGAAAATGGTGTGGTGATGTATGATACAGATTCTGTATACAAGATGAAAGAGAATTTCTTAGAAGCACTTGCAGTATCACAAGAAGTCACACTCGAAGATGTACGTGATACAGTATGGATTATAAAGATTTTTAGAGCGGTTCTAAATGTGTTTATCCCATTAGTATAAAGAAGAGGTTATATGGAAAAGATTGGTTTAGTATTGGAAGGCGGCGGTATCCGTGGAGCGTATACTGCAGGTGCTGTGAAGTGGTTAACGGATAACAATATTACATTTGATTATGGTGTTGGTATTTCGAGTGGGTCGGTATATCTAGCACTCTATTGGCAAGGTGAAACAAAGATTGCCTATGACTTAGCAACGAAATACTCCATCGCACCAGACATCGTTGGCTTGAAGGCATTACTAAAAGAAGGTCACTTTGTGGCATATAATCATTTATTCAATGATGTCTTAAAGAAAGAAGCACATATGACAATTCAGCCACTCTTAGATCATAAGGCAAATATTGAAGTGGGTTGTTATGTGTTAGGTGAAGGTAAGACTGTGTACTATGGCATTGATGAAATGGATGATAGTATGCATGTACTATTAGGTAGTTGTGCACTCCCAATCGCTTCCGCGATTGTAAACTATCGTGGTAAGAAGTTACTTGATGGTGGTATTACAAAGATGATACCTATCGAGCGTGCTTTAGAACAGGGATGCACAAAGACGCTTGTCATTACCACAAAGCCAAAGGACTATGTTCGAAAGCCAGCAAGTAAGATTGTGGAATTCTTAATGCGCATCATCTATCATAAGTATCCACAAATTGCTAAAGACTATTATGTTCGTCATTTAAACTACTACCACCAAGTTGAAATTATCAACCAACAAGTAGAACAGGGGAAGGCAGTACATATCCTACCATCACAGAATATCAAGGTATCTCGCTATAAGGGTGATGTAGAAAAGACAAAGGCATTATATGAACTTGGCTACAACGATATGGAAGCTAGACGTGAAGAGATTCTAAAGTTCTTGCAGAAATAAGTGGTAAAAAAGTCCGACTAATCATCGGACTTTTCATTTAGGTATTTTTGATAATTTGTAGCACTTAATACATTTTCTTTTGGCATGTTTTTCTCATCAGACCAACTTGCGATATACAAGGAGTAATACTCATCGTAAGTAAGATTAGAGTCAACGATGGCCTTGGCTAATGATTTACCGAGGTAACGAAGCTGGTTTGTTTCAGACTTATTACCAGTAATGGCCGCCTTTGAAACTGGATAACGCAAGATAAATCCATATTCAGCTGCGTGCTCTTTAAGCCATTGATAGGTATTTGTCTGTGAGAAGGCACCGCCTTCATATGTAGGACTTACATCCGCAGAAAAACCAGTTTGTTGTTCGGATTGTCCAGGGATATCCGCATATAAGTTTGCGACATCTGCGTTATAGGAACTGTAGATATCCTTTAATGCCTGATAGGATACATATCCTGTTGACGCGAAGAATGGGACTTTGTTCTGAATGCTTGCGGCAGAGAGTGCTTCGAAGTTTTTAGCAGCTTCTGCACGTAACTGTACGCCTTGGGAAGCGTATTGAAGATCAATAGTCTCTAAATCTTCTGGTACGTATTCTGCTGGTAGATTATTTTTCTGATTCACAAGTACTATGATAGAAGAAGGATCGGACACGATGTTCTCTGTGTTTGGCACAATGAACTTGTTGGATAAAGTGAAGGAATCTTTGGAGTTCGTGTCGCGATGGAGAACACAATCATCGATGTATACTTTCTCATCCCATTGATAATCAAATACAAGTAGTGGCGTGATTTCCCAATACTCTAGATTTTTAAAGAGATTGAGAATCTGTGCTTGTTCATATCCCTTATCCGCAAGTCGACTTGCTAGTAAGAAATCTTCTGCGGTTAATGCACGATTGTCTTTTACGGATGTGTAGAGTTCAAGGTAATCTGCATTGACTGATTTTTTATCTAGCGCATTCGCAAGTGAAACAGAGTAATATTTATTATCCAAGATTTCTTTTGTCAGTTTCTCGTGTTTAATTTCCTTGATTTGGGTATTTGTATAGCCAAGTCCCTTTAACTTTGAATTGGTAATCAAGTTTGGTAATACCAGAGCAGTTACCAGAATACAAAGTATAATCACAAGACCGATTAGAATTTCAGGACGAATATGACGTCTTGGTTTTCTGCGCTTTCTTGGTGGATTGATTGTGCCGCTACTGTGCGATACTCTTTGGGGATTTTTATTATAGTTTGTCATAGTTCACCTCAAATTCTTTCCATATTGATTGAGAAGGGATTGCTTGTACTACGATAGGGGTTTTTAAGGTTGGATGTGGAAATGTTAAGCGAAATGCATACAATCCAATCGGGCCTTTTGTTGTATGTGGGTTATAACGTTGATCATGAATCAGTGGTAATTTTCGACTGGCGAATTGAACACGAATCTGATGTGATCGACCTGTACCAAGTACGATATGTACAAGGGACTGTTTGCTTTTTTGCCCAATGACTTCGTAGGATAGATGACATTTCTTACCATGCTTTGCGTCAGTTACACTGACGGTATTGGTACGAGTATCCTTGGATAGATAATCTTCTAACGTATCAGCCTTTTTTATAGGAATACCATCGAGAATTGCGATGTATTCCTTTTTTAGTTGATGTGTTCGAACAGCTTCGGATAAACGAGAAGCTGCTTTGGATGTTTTCGCAAATACCATCACACCACCAACAGGTCTATCTAAACGATGTACAAGGCCACAATATACGTTGCCTGGTTTTTGGTATTTCTCTTTGAGATATTCTTTACACATGGTTAGTAGATCCATGTCGTGAGAATCGTCTTCCATAACAGGGATATTGATTGGTTTCTCCACGCACAAGACGTGGTTATCTTCGTAGAGTACGTTGATCATTTTCTCTGCCAGCTGCCATAGATACCGCATGGTAGTAATAAGTCGCGATTTGCGATAGGAAGGGCAATTTCACCTGTCTCCACAATACCATTTGGATGATTAGGCAAGATCATTGTACGAAGTGTATTATCTAGAACAATGGAAGAGAACCCAGTTGTATAACTGTTAATTAAGAAGAATAGGGAATTTTCATCAAGAATCTCTACACAAGCTTGAATGAGCCTCGTTACTTCTTTTTCAAACTTCCACATTTCCCCATTTGGACCTCTTCCATAGGAAGGTGGATCCATTAAGATTCCGTGATAGGTATGTCCACGACGTTTTTCGCGTTCAACGAACTTCAAGCAATCATCAACGATGAAACGAATCTTATTATTTTGAAGACCGCATAAGTCTCGATTTTCTTTTGCCCATTGCACCATACCCTTAGATGCATCTACGTGTACCACTTCTGCAGCCCCAGCTTTCGCGCATGCCATTGTGGCACCGCCAGTATAGGCAAAAAGATTGAGGACACGAATCTCTTCATTTGGATATTTCTTAATCAAATCAGACATCCAATCCCAGTTCACTGCTTGTTCAGGGAATAAGCCAGTATGCTTAAAACCAGTTGGGGACACCTTAAATGTCAAATCTTTATAATTGATTGTCCATGACTCTGGAAGCTTCTTACGATATTCCCAATGACCGCCACCCTTATCAGAGCGGTGGTAGATGGCATCTGTATCTTGCCATAGCTTTGTATTCTGATTTGCTGGCCAGATTGCCTGTGGGTCAGGACGTCTTAAAACGATACCTTTCCACTGTTCTAATTTCTCGCCATTTCCTGCATCAAAGCAGGTATAATCTTTCCATTGATTTGCTATTCTTGACATGGGGTTACCTCTTTGCTCATTATACCATGAACTGCACGCTTTCCTTAGGAGTTTCAGAAAAGAAAATAATATATTTACATTGTGCTACAGCCCCTCATAGACGGTAGTCAATGGTATAATAAAACCTATCGGAAATGATTTGCCGAAAACGAAATGATGAAGTAATGCAGAATGTGGAGTGTGTAGCGATGATTGATATAAATAGTTTAAATGAAAACCAAAAAGATGCAGTCTTATCCAAAGAAAAGTACCTAAGAATTATTGCGGGTGCAGGTTCTGGTAAGACTAGGGTTTTAACGATGCGCATTGTGCATTTGATTGAAGATGAAGATGTATGGCCAACAAAGATTTTGGCAATTACATTTACCAATAAAGCAGCCAATGAAATGAAAGAGCGTGTTCGCAACATGCTCGCTAGTCAGACAAGTGCACCATGGGTAAGTACAATCCACTCTCTGTGTGTACGTATTCTACGTGAAGATATTATTGCGATGGGATACCCACGCAACTTTACTATCATGGATACAGAAGATCAAAAGTCTGTACTCAAGGAAGCCTATAAACTACAGGGCATTGATGCGACAACCTATTCCTATAGCTCTATGTTGGATTATATTGCGAATAATAAAACCGCAGATATTACACCAGAAAGAGCACTTGTTTTAGCTGGTGATTATCATGCGGATAAAGTAAAAGCAGAAGTATATACGTTTTATGACAAGCGCCAAAGAGATTTATATGCATTAGATTTTGATGATTTGATCTTATGGACTGTACGCATGTTTGCTAAATTCCCAGAAATCCTAGAAAAGTGGCAAAGGCATTTTAACTACATCCTCGTCGATGAGTTTCAGGATATTGATAAGAAACAATACGAATTAATCAACCAATTAACGGGTCCAATCAATAGCCTACTGGTTGTAGGTGATCCAGACCAGACAATCTATACATGGCGTGGAGCAGATGTAAATATCATCATGAACTTTGCCAAGGATTATCCACAGGCTAAGACAATTATCCTGAATGAGAACTATCGCTCTGTTGAAGCAATCCTTAATGGCGCAAATTCCGTCATTAAAAATAATAAATATCGTGTGGATAAAGAACTATTTACCAATCGCCATAGCGATGAAAAGATTACACATTATTCTGGAGCGAGTGATGAATATCAAGCAGCTTGGATTGCGAGTAAGATTTCAAGTTTACACCGCGAAGGTAAGAGTTATCATGACATTGCGATTTTATATCGTTCTAACTACTTGTCTCGTTCCTTAGAAAAAGCGTTACTCGATGAAAGAATTCCGTACATCATCTATGGTGGTACACGCTTCTATGAACGCCAGGAAGTTAAAGATGCTCTATGTTACTTACGTATGGTAACCACAGCAGATGATCTTGCGTTACAACGTATTCTCAATCGTCCAAAGCGTGGAATAGGAAACAAGACAATGGACTTGATTGTAGAGACTGCACGAGCAAGAAATACTTCTATGTACGAAGTATTAAAAGATAGTTCTCTATTTAGTGGCAAGATGGTAACAACAATGGAGAATTTTGTGAACATGGTTGAATCATGGCGCAAGCGTGCAAATAGTGGTGAGGTTGAAATCTTCAAACTATTTGAAAAGATTATTGAAGAAAGTGGTTATCGTGCGATGCTAGAAGAAGCCAAGGAACAAGATCGCATTGAAAACTTAAAAGAATTAATTGATGATGTAAAAGAATTCTCTGAGACCTATCCTGAAAGTACACTTGATGAATACTTACAGCTAGTATCTCTCTATGGCGATCGCGAAGAGACACTGGCAAGTGATTTTGTACAGTTAATGACAGTCCATGCGGCCAAGGGTTTGGAATTTGATACGGTATTTATCTCCGATATGAATGAGGGAATCTTCCCAAATGAGCGTGCGGTGAATGAAAGCCATCGTGGTGTGGAAGAAGAAAGACGTCTAGCGTATGTTGCCTTTACAAGAGCTAGAAATAAACTCTATCTAACCGAAGCAGGTGGATTCTCTATGATTTTACAGCGTGTACGAACAACCTCACGCTTTATCGAAGAAATCGATGCGGAATACATTGAACATTTAGGTTCAAGTGTGCATGCAGGTAATACACAAAGAGAAGTGCGTTTATCAGAAAGATTATTTGATAATAGTCCTTCATCCTTTACACAACGGATGTCCAAGGCAAAGCCTTCAGGACTAAAGAAGGGTGATAAAGTCATTCATGCAAAGTTTGGTGAAGGCTTAGTCATCAGCATCAAAAATGAGATTGCAGAAATCGCATTCTCATATCCATTTGGTGTGAAGAAGGTTGCGGCAGGACATCCAAGTATCAAAAAGAAGACAGATTTAAGGAGTTAACATGAGCGAAGATAAATTAGAACTTATGCGACAGATGGTCGCACAGTTAAATCAAGCTGCGGATGCCTATTATGATGGCAAGGCAGAACAGATGACTGACTATGAATGGGATGCCTTATTTGATCGTCTGAAAAAAATGGAAGAAGAAACAGGTGTTGTTTTAGAAGACTCTCCAACAATGAAAGTCTCTAGCGATCATACCGCAGGCCAAAAAGAAGCCCATGAATTCTTGGCTTTATCACTTGCGAAAACAAAGAAGCCAGAAGAAGTTGAAAAGTGGGCGGAAGGAAAACCAATCTGGATTTCCTGGAAGCTAGATGGTTTAACGCTTGTTGTGACATATGATAATGGAAAGTTAAGTAAAGTCGTTACCCGTGGAGATGGTCATATTGGTACAAACATTACCCATTTGTCCTCGGCAATCCATGGAATTCCACAGACAATCTCTGCAAAGGGACATCTTGTGATTCGTGGGGAAGCGGTGATTTCATACGAAGACTTTAATCAATTTGTGATGGAGTCTGGTGAAGATTACGCAAATCCAAGAAATCTTGCGTCAGGTTCATTAACCCTAAAAGATATTGAAGAAGTGAAGAAGCGTCAGATTCATTGGATTCCATTTACGCTTGTATATACAGAAGAAGACATCACTTCTTGGGGGAAGCGTATGGACTACATGGAGAAATTAGGCTTCCAAGTTGTAGAACGTGAATGTGTTGAACATCCAACTCTTGCAAATATCAACAAAGAAATCGAACAATGGACAAAGAAGGTCACTAACGCAATCAATCCATATCCAGTGGATGGTTTGGTTGTTGTTTATGATGATACTGAGTATGCATCAGGTGGCTCTGTAACAGGACACCATGCGACTAGAGCAGGCTTTGCGTTTAAGTGGCAAGATGAATCCGTACTATCCAAGCTTGAATATATCGAGTGGTCTTGTGCAGCATCTACCATTACACCAGTAGCAGTATTTGAGCCAGTCGAAATTGAAGGTACGACCGTAAAACGTGCATCCCTATGTAATATCAGTGAGTGTAAACGCTTAGGCATTGGTGATGTAGGAAGTGAGCTTGAAGTGATTAAGGCAAATAAAATCATTCCAAAGGTCATTAGTGTTAAACATGCAGAGGGAAGCTTCCATATCCCAGAAACCTGTCCAGTATGTCATAGTAAGACAATCGTGGATATGAGTGAGCGTGGCACAGAAACACTCAAATGTACCAATCCAAGCTGTCCTGCGAAAAAGCTAAAGAAATTCAATCGCTTTGTGTCAAAGGCAGGTATGGATATTGATGGTATCTCAGAGCAGACACTTGCAAGATTCATCAATGAAGGATGGATTACAAAATATGGTGATATCTTTCGCTTATCCAAACACCACGAAGAAATCACTGACCTAGAAGGGTTTGGTGAAAAATCTGCAGCGAATATCATGGAATCAATTGATCGAGCAAGAGAAATAGATGAAGCTAAACTTATCTATGCCCTTAATATTCCTTTGATTGGTAAGGATGTCGCAAAGCGATTGCTCTCTGTTTATCCATTTAGAGAGTTAGTTAGTATCGCAAGAAACACAGAGACAACAGAAGTATTTAGTTCCATCGATGGAATTGGACCAGAAAAGTCTAATGCCTTTGTCAGCTGGTGTAAGGATGAAGAAAATATCTCTCAACTTGAAGATCTGTTAGATGAAATCACCGTACAACGTACAAATACAGTCTTAAGTGGTAATCTTTGCGAAGGGTTGACCTTCGTTGTAACAGGTGATGTACATCATTACGCAAATCGTAATGAACTAAAGACCTATATTGAATCACAGGGTGGTAAGGTAACAGGTTCTGTATCCAAATCAACGAATTATCTAATTAATAATAATGTGACTTCATCATCCTCCAAAAACACAAAAGCAAAACAACTCAATATTCCGATTCTTTCGGAAGAAGAGTTTATTGCGCACTTTGTGAAGGATTGATAACATTGATAAAATCGCTATTTAAGGCTAAAATATATCAGCGAGAAATGAGGTATAAATCATGGTAGAAAACAAAAACAGAGAATACTTCCAAAAGCTAGCAAACCAACTGATGTTTAATCTATCAAACGAAGAGGCAGACGAACTCGTAAGTGAGTTTGGAACGCTCGAACAACAGTTTGCGCTGATGGAAGAAATTAATACGGACGGTGTAGAAGAAATGATTTATCCGTTTGAAGAACCAACAACATACATTCGTCATGATGAGCCAGATCATGTGATCTCTCAAGATGATGCGATGAGAAATGTAACGAAGAAATTGGAAGGACATTTTGTTCTACCAAAGGTGGTGAAGTAATGATTAAAGATATGGTAAATCATCCAGCAGATAGCACTGTTCGTTGTGAAGAAGCTTATGCGAAAGCACAGAAATTACAGGACAAACTAAACGCAGTTATCACATTTGTTGATCCAAAGGAACAGCTAAGTCAACTACCAGAAGGTGGTTTACTGCATGGTGTTCCAATCGCTATCAAAGATAACGTCAATACAAAGGGAATTCGTACAACTTCCGGTTCGCGTATTCTCTCTAACTACTTCCCAATCTATGATGCGACAATTACAAAGAAATTACGTGAAGCAGGTGCAGTATGTATTGCAAAGGCATCCATGGATGAACTGGCAATGGGTGGCACAAACTTAACATGCTTTACAGGTGCAGCACATAACCCATGGGATACACGTCGCATGACAGGTGGATCCTCTGGTGGTTCAGCAGCACTTGTGGCAGCAGGTGTTGTACCAATGGCAATCGGTTCGGATACAGGTGACTCTGTTAGAAAGCCTGCATCCTATTGCGGTGTTGTTGGTGTAAAACCAACATACGGAAGAATTAGCCGTTATGGTATTATTCCTTACGCATCTTCTTTAGACCATGTAGGTTACTTTACAAGATCCGTCGAAGACGCCTGCATTACATTAGAAGTCTTAGCAGGACGTGATGATTTAGATGTTACATCTTCAAGTCGTCCCGTTGAACATTACACAGAAGCACTAAATGATAGTATCCAGGGCAAGAAGATTGCGATACTTGGTAATGTCATCGATAGCGTATCCAATCCGGAAATTGTGAAGATGTTTAATGAACTTGTAGAAAAGCTCAAGGTAGCAGGTGCTGTGGTCGATACCTATCACTTTGATGACAAGCTGATGCGTGCAATCTTACCAACGTATTACACTATCGCAAACTGTGAAGCAACATCCAATCACTCTAACCTAGACGGTATTCGTTTCGGTGTGCGTGAAGATGGTGCAGATATGCAGGAAATCATGACAAACTCACGTACAAAGGGCTTTGGACCTTTGATTCGCAGAAGATTTGTTATTGGATCATATGGCTTATTTGAAGCCAATCAAGAGCGTATCTTCCGTAAGGCACAGAAGGTAAGACGCTTGATTGTGAATGCGATGAAGGAATGCTTTAAGGAATATGATTGCATTCTCGCTCCAGCCAGTGGCACAATCGCGCCATTTATCGACGCAATCAATAACGATGATAAGTTATCGACTGACTACTTAGTAGCAGAAAACTATATGGCAATGGCAAACTTCTCGGGTGATCCATCAATAACAGTCCCAATGGGATTTGAAGCGGGTTGTCCAATTGGAGTAAACCTAACATGTCCAGCATGGCATGAGAGCACAATGTTTACAATTGCAAAGGCAATTGAAGATATCACAGGTTTAAGGGATTTGCAGGCGGAGGTGAAATAATGGAATACGAAGCAACCATAGGTATTGAAATTCACTGTCAGTTAAAGACAAACACAAAGATGTTCTCTGGTGCGCCAACTTCCTTTGGTCGCAAAGCAAATACCTGTGTCAATGAGATAGACTTAGGACATCCAGGAACACTTCCATCAGTGAATGTAGAAGCAGTCAAGAAAGCCATTCAAGCATGTACAGCACTACACTTAGAAATTGATCCACTTGTAAAGTTTGATCGTAAAAACTACTACTATTCAGACTTACCAAAGGGATTCCAGATTACGCAACAATTCCATCCAATCGGAAGAAATGGATATATTGAAATTAATACAAGTGCTGGTAAGAAGAAGATACGTATCGAACGTATCCACATGGAAGAAGATACAGCCAAGCAGTTCCACTTAACAAAGTTCTCTTTATTAGACTTTAACCGTGCTGGAACTCCACTTATCGAAATTGTATCCTGCCCAGATATGAAGACAGGAGAAGAAGCAGAGGCTTACGTTGAAGCACTTCGTCAGACACTATTCTATATTGGTGTATCCGACTGTAAGATGGAAGAAGGATCCATGCGTTGTGACGTTAACGTATCCATCGCACCAAAGGGTTCTGATAAGTTAGGCGTAAAAAACGAAATCAAGAACTTGAACTCTATCTCTCACGTTGGTAAAGCTGTAGAGTATGAGATTCAACGGCAGAAGGAATTATTAGAGGCAGGTGAAGTGATTCATCAGGAAACACGCCGTTATGATGAAAAGACAAATACTACTGTCATGATGCGTCGTAAGGAAGGTTCTGTGGATTATAAGTTCTTCCCTGAGCCAAATATTTTCCCAATACAACTAGATCCTTCTTGGATTCAAGATATTCAAGAACATATGCCAGAGCTTCCAGAAGCGAGAAAAGAACGTTATGCAAAACAGTATGCATTAAGTGAACATGACATTCGTATTTTAATCGCTGATATGGAAATGTCTAAGTTCTTCGAAGAAGTCATGAAGTATACAACAAATGCGAAAGCTACCTGCAACTGGCTATTAGGCGAAGTAAGTGCATGGCTGAACAAGCATGAAACAAGCATTGATAAATGTGAGTTAAAACCAGAAATGCTTGCCAAGATGATTGCGTTAGTGGATGAAGGTAAGGTATCTTCCGCACAGGCAAAACAATTATGCGATGACTTGATGCTAGGAAAAGATCCAGAAGTAGCAGCTGAAGAAAAGGGTTTGAAACAAGTCTCTGATAGTTCAGCGTTAACTGCGATGGTAAATGAAGTACTTGACGCAAACGCACAGGCAATCGAAGATTACAAGAATGGTAAGGGTCGTGCAGTAGGTTTCTTGGTTGGGCAAGTCATGAAGAAATCTAAGGGACAGGCAAACCCAGGAATGGTATCTCAAATCTTAGAAGAAGAGCTCAAAAAACGCGTTCATGATTAAGACTGGCGTATTTCTCAGAAAAAGAATACAATAAGTGTGGAGAATAATATGACACAGAAAAACAAAAAACACGGATTAAAACTTGTGCATATTGTATTTACAGTATGCTTGATATTGATTCTTGCGCCAGCGATTTACTTTGGTTGGATGCTAGCATCGACATATATGGATTCCCACTCACCAGTATTGGGTAGCCGTTATGAAAATGATTTAAACCCTGCAATCACCAAAGATCAACTTAAACAAGTTGATGAAGCAGTTGGTAAGCTTGATGGTGTAACAGGTCACAGTGTACATCTAGCAACTGGTACATTACGTGTATACGTCGATGTAGCAGAAGATGCAACAGCAGAAGTGGTTCAGGATGTGACAGGACGTGCTTATGAGGCAGTAGTCGCAATCTTAGATCCAAACGTATACTTCTCACAAGGCAATGATATGAAGATGTATGACTTAGAAATTCATACTTCTAACATGAAAGATGGACGGGATAAGGATAACTTTATTTACGGTATCTTTACAAAGACATCCGCAATGAGTACCCCACAATATCAATTAGTAAGTAGTCCTAAGAATGCGGAAGTTGCTCAAAGCTTAAGAGATGCAGTAGCAGCGAGAAAAGCAGCAGAAGCAGCAGCGGCTGCTGAAGCACAAGCTCAAAAAGAACAGCAAAGCACAGAGAATACTGAAAATACGGAAAATACTGAATCAACACAAACACAAGAAATACAACAGACAGAACAAACACAACAATAAGGGATACAACAGATCCCTTTTTTAGAATATAAAAGATAATGGAAAAAAACGAGAGATATATCGCAACAGCGACAGGTTATTCAGAAGATGGTGCAGGCGTTACCCGTATAAACGGTATCGTCATTTTTGTGCCAGGACTTTTAAATGGAGAAGAAGCAGAAATTGGTATCACGAAAATGAAGAAGAATTATGGTTATGGTCGTATTATTGAAATCCTAAAACCATCGATTCATCGTGTCAATCCAATCTGTTCTGTATATAAACAATGCGGTGGTTGCCAACTTCAGCATATGGATAGTGACGAGCAAAACATATTCAAAGAAAATAAAGTCAAAGATTGTTTCCATAAGATTGCAGGTATGGATGTAGAAATACAACCAATTATCAAAGTAGAACCACATTGGAACTACCGTAATAAGGTACAGATTCCGGTACAATGCAATGATAATAAGGTAGAAATGGGCTTCTATGCTCCACATTCCAATCGAATCGTGCAATATGATGTGTGTCATGTACAGACCGACTTATCAAACGAACTAACAAATTACTTCCGTAAACAGTTTGACATGCTTGCATGCGCAAAAGAAATGCGCCATGTATTAATTAAGCATGCACATAACACAGGGGAGGTAATGGTCGCACTTGTGGTAAGAAACTATCCATTCCACAACAGTGATATCTTAATCAAAGATGTCCTAGCAAACTACCCACAAATTAAGAGCTTTGTCGCTATCGTGAATAAACGAGAGGATAATGTTATCCTCGATGGCAAAGAAATTCTACTAGCAGGAAGACATTACATCGAAGAAGAGTTACTCGGTTGTAAGTTTAGAATCAGTGCTAGATCGTTCTATCAGATTAACCCATACGCTACAAGAGAACTCTATTCCAAGGCAATCGAATTAGCTTGCTTAACAGGCAACGAAACACTTATCGATCTGTATTGTGGTACCGGTACGATGGGTATCATCGCCGCAAAACAAGCCAAGCAAGTATACGGCATTGAGATTGTCGCAGACGCAATCCGTGATGCGAATACCAATGCGAAAAATAACAATGTTACAAACATCAAGTTTATTAACGCAGACGCATCCGAAGGCGCAAAACAAATTATTGACGCAAAGATACAAGCAGACGCAATGATTATCGACCCACCACGTAAAGGATGTTCAAAAGATACAATAGACGCTATCGTAACCATCGCACCCAAAAGACTAGTCTATGTATCCTGTGATCCAGCAACACTCGCACGAGATGTAAAGATACTCAGTGACAATGGATATAAATTAGAACTAGTACAACCAGTGGATTTATTTCCACAGACAGTGCATGTGGAGTGCGTGGTATTGTTGGAGAGGAGGAAAAAATGGCAAGATATGAACTTGGAGCAATCTATAAGATACCTGCACAGATACCTTACTACGCTCGTCTCTTAGCACATGATGTATATGGTATATTTGAACGAACAGATGGAGAAATTTCTCATGAAACATTCGAAAAAACACCGTATCGTCTCTATATTTCTACAGGTTCCTTTGCAGTAAAAAGAGGATTCTGGGGAAAAATGTTACCATCACCTGATAAAACAGATTCACAGCGTTGGAGCAGGCCTCCCTACTTAATCTACTTCACTCCTTGGGACATCAAAGCTTCTCTTGACAGACGCAACGCTTCTGACCAAAACGGATATTCCACATTAATCAGTACTGAGGAATATTTACAGTGTCTGAAACAAGGATTTCTTTCAAATATCCTTCCAATGTATGAGAACATTCCCGCTTTTTTGGACAAAGTGTATGATAATTGGCCGGAAAGTTATATTTATTCAGATATTGAATGCACCTGTGGCACTCCCGAACATCAAAAAAAGCAAATAGATGCATTAAAAAAATTGGGATATGATGTCACGAAATACGAATAACACTGTTGTTTAAGATGAAAGATGAGTTATGAAAAAAGAAGAATTGCTTACTCTATGGAAGGGAAAAAAATGGGAAAACAGTATCGGTGGCATCTATTTTGTAAGCCATAAGTTTGAATCGGAATTACATTTTAACTTCACCGGATATACCGAAGAAGATATCTCTTCCATTCCATATTGCTTTATGGAGAAACTTGCTAATGAAATAAATGTATTAGACCAAAAGGCACATCAAATTGTCAAAGACAAATGCAGTCATGCAAGTACTGAAACATTAGATTTGACGGATGTTCCGTTGGATCATAACAATTGTAATGCTGCTGTTGCATCAGGATATCAGGTAGGAAATGCACCGGACAATCAATTCTCTTTTTATGCAAAAGACGATAATGTCTCAAAGTTAAAACTCACAAATGTGATATTTGATATCAGCGGTTGCTATAACGTCTTTTCTTTAGGTTATTATGTGGGTGAATTTCCTGCCGGAGAATTATATTTTTTAGTAAAATTTGATGATGATTTCCAACCTGATTCAGAACTTATTTATGAGATATATTAAGGAGTGATAAATTGAGTGCTTACACAATGAAAGAAAAAACTTTGGTTACTCTTAAAAATGAACTGTCTTTGAAATATCCGTTTTCTGATGATATGCCTATGATTTATTTAGGCGAAATAGCCAATATGCCGGAACACGGAATTTTTATAGGTCAATCCGGAAAATGTTATTTTGGATACCATATCAGTAGTTTTAGAGAATTAAATGAAGATGAGGTATAGAGCAAGCATTTCCGATAAACAGAATTTCTATTCTCTTTTTGTCCCGTATGAAATCAAATAAAGCGCTCTATAGATAAAAGGAATGAAAAAGATGGAGAGTAATCTGAAATGATTGTTTAAATCCATGAAAACAAAGACCGGTCATATATTAGTAACAAAATATTATAAGAAATGTCGGTGTTATGATAACGGAAAAATAACCAAAGATAATAGGATAATAAGGGGATGTAGGAAAATGAAACTGATTGATAACATCAAGAAAATTGAAACATATATATGCGAAAATTTTCAAGAATTGGATTTAGATGATCCGATGGAAGAAGAATATTTTCAGGAATATGAATCAATAGATGGCGCTTCAGAACATGACTTGCTTAAATTTGAAGAGGCATTTTCCATTCATTTACCAAAAGATTTTAAGACACTTTATCAATACAAAAATGGCAGTAAATTTATGTGTATTCTTCCATCCATGATAAGAACTTCTGATATGTGTTTTTGTTTGATGAGCTTAGAGGAAATCAAAAAATGTAAGACCTATTTTCAAAACAAAAATGCTTTGTTATCGGATTTTCCGGAGTATTTTTCGCCTCAAGATATCGATAACATGCGAGATAACAGAATAAAACCATACCTGTTCAACAAGAGATGGATTCCGTTTGCACAATATGTTGTATCTTGAAAATGGAGATTATCACGGATTGGAGAAGGTTTATTTTTCCGATGGAAGTGATGAGGTATTATATGTCGTATACGAAATAATAAAAAACAGATTGGAAGAATGTGGTGTAAAGGTTATTTCGAAAATAGGAGAAAATTTGTATCACTGTTACCCGCTTTTCCA
>ERZ773083.304-NODE-304-length-42735-cov-4.931842_pt1 | contig 42735 bp, 52 predicted proteins | sample MGYA00511465_ERZ773083 | MGnify/ENA primary metagenome ERZ773083 (study PRJEB29015, sample SAMEA2738001) | human oral metagenome | biome: human oral; feature: human-associated habitat; material: dental | place: China | collected 2060 ... | reverse complement strand
GCCGACAGTAGCTATATAAATCCCCTCCACTACGCTTGTCGGCGTGTAGCCAATTATAAATCGTGGTCTTACCCACCATCGCTATCCCTTCCAGACGAAGACGACTCGAGATCTGCTCGGGAGACCATTGCTCCTGGTTAAGAAGTCTGGCTACTCGCTCCTGAAGTGAGTGGGTAAAGCGACGGGGATGTTGTAGCCAAGCAACTCGCTCGTCAGAGAGCATCTGAGCGTGCTGGGCGCTATAATCTCGCTTGTGACTATTACGACGAAGCTCACGACTAACCGTGCTAACATGCACCTCAATGGTGCGGATGATAGAGCGAAGGGATCTACCCTGTTTGTGGAGCTGAGCAATTGTGTACCTTTACTCACAATTCAATTGGTAGTAAGTCATTGAAAACTTGTTTTTTATCACGACTTTGGAGTGATTGATCCCCCTGTTGGGGCAAGGGCCTTTGTGGTACAAATGGCAATTTGTGGTACAAAGACACACCTTGCCAGTATCAAGAAGGGATGCTTCATCGCCTCTACTGATCACTCTATTTCTTTAGCGCTCGAGCAAACTTAAGCTTGAGACATCGAGATCTCGACATTGGCCTCGGATGATCGAGGTGCTGAGGAACGGGATTTGTTGATGAAGTCCTTGCTTGCCAGGTCAATCTTTCTCATCATAAACCTTGTAGTGAATTGGCATTATTCCGAAAGCTATATAGTAATAGGGTAAAAGCTATATAGTAATCAACTCAATCCTATATAGGAATAGCCTGAAAGCTATATAGCTTTTGTTCCGCCGTTAATTAGGAAGATGTCTCGTAGCCCGATCCAGCAGCCTCGTCCTTATCAAGAAGGCTCTCAATCATAGCGTAAGGATGAAGCGAGAGTATGAGTTTCGGAAGCAGGGAGAGCGAATGAAGAAGGACTCTATTCGCTTACTCCTCTAGGTTAAGTTCTAGTCAAGAGAACAAGCTGATGTAGCCATCTTTAGGCGAGGTAGAGCAAGAGCTTGGGGTGCTTCGCAGCTTGTACGCTGGAGAGCTCCATTGAAGATCTTTGTAGGCTTACGGGAGTTGTTCCTCCAAAAGAAAAAGACGGTGCTAGCCGAGCTAAGTACGCTACGATGGGGATTTGCTTGATGTCGTGTAGATGCATGCTGTTTTTCTTTGACGGTTCTTCTTTGGTCGGTCGGACGTTTACTATAGGCACCTCTTCCGTCCGGCCATTCTCTATTTATGTCTCTATTTATGCTTGGTCGGATGGTCAGGTATATATAGCCTGCGTCCGACAGACCAATCGAAGGACTTAGTGGTGCCGGTCTGAGTTGTTGCAATAGCGTCCTCGTCCTTCTTTGACGACGATGTCTTTGGCAAGAAGGAAGCGAAGGAGCTCTTTGAGCTTGGTCTGTCGGTATGGATGACTAGCCACAGCAGAGTAGAGCTAAGCTGAGCAAGTAGATCGCCATATCCTAATTCGGTATACTGACCGAACACCTCTCGTAAGGCTTTGCTGTGCTCCTCATAGGTGAGTTCTTGGTAAGCGACAACTTGTGGGTGTAGGACGGTATAGTCGCTGTCCAGTTTTGGTAAGCAGATGCCTTCGTTTTCTGATAGCCTGAAAGCAAATGGATGAAAAGCCTTAGAGCGAATGATCGCGGGGGATACGATGCTTCTATCAGCGTCAGCATTATCCCTGGCAATAAGTAGCACGCTCTCGGCCTTGTTGTTTAGCTCTGTGCCGAGATTGCCCCATCCACACCGAGCACTATGGGAGGGAGGCTGAATTCATCTGTACTCGGATGAGCAAGCGTTTCCATACGTCCTACATATTGGGTGATAGATTGCAGGAATGGGTGAAAGCGTTCACCTGTGTCCTTCCGTTTTGCGTCCGGCTAGTTCGACGGCGAGGTCTGCATCGATGATGATCTCCCGAGCGACCTGCGTGATAACTCGATCGATCTTGCCACTCTGTTTGATACGATTGGCTGTGGGGAGGCTACACCTAAAAAGTAGGGCAAGCCCAGATAGCCCATAAACGAAGTGTCTTTCTTCTTTGGCGGGAGTCTTGTCTCGTGTGTCTCCCTCTCGTTGCATCGATCCCTGTTGGGCGAGGAAGAGTAGTTCTTCACCTGTCATCTGCCATACGGGCTTTTCGAGGAGTTCGTGTAGTGTCATAGTTGCTTATACGTTGTGGTGTCAATCCAATTGAATGTGTCTTTATGAGCCTTTGAGAGTTTTCAAGCATGGTCTTTAATAGCTCTTACACTGCAAATGTATAGGCGAAATTAGCATGCCCGAATAGCCAGGGAAAGGAGAGGATGTATTACGAGAATGTGGGAAAACAAGCCGAGCCCTTTGGGCTCTATCAAGAAGCTCCAAGGGCTCGTTTATCGTCTTATAGGCTATCGGTATTCTTGGGCGTAGAAAAGGGTGTAAATCGCATAACTCGCTGATTTACACCCTTTATTGCGGAGAGAGAGGGATTCGAACCCCCGGTACCTTGCGGTACAACGGATTTCGAGACCGCCACATTCGACCACTCTGCCATCTCTCCGTTGGTCTCGCTTCATTGAAACTTGGGTAATACCTTTGCCTCGAAGCTGGCGCAAAGATAGTGCTTTTCACCCAATACTCCAAGTAGGGATGGGTAGCTTCTCTGTATGATACTTTCGAATGTCTTGCATTTAGGAGCCGTCTTATGGGACTACTTTAAGTAGAGGAGATAGAAGGCGGTTCTGGTAGATCTGCGGTGATCTATCATGGGGTGTCGAAGTGACTCATCATGGGTAACAGGAGGCCCCCATGATGGGTCGTAAATGAGATCCATGATAGGGGGCACTAGGGGCCTGCTATAGTGATTTCTTCAAACCCTCTCTAAGTTGTCTGTCGAATGCGGATGTACTTATTCCTAGTGTGCTATATAGGAATACGACGAAAGCTATATAGCAATTGTGGTGATCCTATATAGGAATCAGCCCAAAGCTATATAGCTTTCGCTGGTCTGATGAATCTAACAGAAGAGACCTATGCTCTTAAAGGCTTCTCGTGCCTGAGCTACGCAGACGTCAATCTTTTCCATTGTCGGATCTGAGTTAATAAGGCATAAGCATTCATCAATCTTTGCTGTAAACTCCTTATTAGCTGAATGTTCTTTTAGGACTGTCTTTAGGGCGTTGTCGATGTATGCGACTACTCTCCCCATGGCTAATCCCAATTCAAACTGATTACCTTTCCCAGAGTTTACTAAAGCTACTTCGTTTTCAAGGTGGCGATAAGTATCTGCATTAGCTCCTGCGACACCCAAACGATCACATTTAAATACAGCTCTAATTAAGTATTCATACTCCAAAGCCTTTTCTTCTGCCATACTTCTTATTTATTTATAGTGAAACATGTTACAAATATAGTAATACTATTTTCCACTTCAAAGGGCAAAATCTACACTTTACTTGCCGATGCAGAATGTTTCTACACACTGCTAACTGACCGATATTCCGATAGTTATATCGAACACCTTCACCCCAGAGCAACAAACGCACACCAAAATAGACAAAAAAAACTCCCCCGACTATATGAGATAGTCGGGGGAGCTTCGTCAGATTGTGCTATTTCCGATTAGCCATCTGGGGGGCCTTCTTATCGTGCCTCTTCGAGGCTTTCGAGAAATCGCTTTCCCCTGTTGGTCGTCTGGTCTTCATCCTTTGCCGAGCGTACAGCGAAGATCATGTTAGCTGGATCGTACTCCCAGTAGAGCTCGATCGTGTATCCAGCTTCCTTGTCTGTATACACAGCGCTCTCGCTGTCGTCGTAGAGGTCTACGCTCTGTTCTGTCCACACGTGGCTAACAGCTTCCTCAGCTACTGGGTATCCGGACTTCTCGGAGAGGGCTTCAGCCATTGCACGGAAGTCTTCCGTCATCGTTTCTGATCCGCCATAGGGAAGGACGCTCGTTGCTACTACTAGTGTAACCTTCACCGCTTCGTTGTTGGTCTTGTTCGTTTCCATTTTCTTTCGTTGCTTTTAGTTGTTACTCTGTTCGTTTTGCTTCGGGGCTTTGTTGTTCCCCTTTCACACTACAAAGGTAATACATTTTTGTGTACTACCAAAATTTCGGGAAACTTTTTTTTGATAGGGTGGGGGAGGGAACTATCCGGAATCTCCGGATGGTTCGATTGGGGTGCGTCTACCTACGGCCTTTCGCCTCCTGTAGTCGCCCCCTCAGCCTGGCGATCTCCTCATCCTTTCGACGTATCACCCTTAGGTGCTCTGCCAAGGAGACCGTGTCGCCCGAGGATCTAAGCATTGCCCCCTCACCAGTGGTCACCCAGTCGATGTTAAGGTCGGGGAAGGCCTCGCCGATCTTGACAAGCGTGCGGGCTCTGACGCCCAGGGCGTTGGAGGTGAAGAAGGTTAGGGAGAGCTTTGCCTCTTTTAAGAAGCGGTACTCGGTGATGCCCTTTTCGCGTATATAGGCGCGTAGTCGTTCTCTCATAATTGTAGCGATTTATTTACGCTACAAAGATACACAAAAATGTATTATGTTTGGCAGCGCCCTCCTCCGTAGAAGTCTCCGCGTCCGGTGAGTAGCCAGTCGGCCGACACGCCGTATCCGAGGACGAGATACGATAGCCACGTCGCAGGCGCGCGCCCAGACGTCGGGTCTTTCTCGACCGAATTTAAGTTCCACCGATTTATCTCGAAGCGGTCGGTGAACGTCTTCTTGCCGCGTATAGCACCGTCAGCCTTTAGGCGCGCTAGAGCCTCGAAAAAACGGCGCGTAATAGCCTGCATATCGTCGGACTGCATAATACTACCGTGCTTTCTTTGACGCGTCTAGTGCGCGCTCAGAGGCTGTATGTATATCTGAGCTTGACCGGAGAGCCTCCCAGCGAGCTATGTCGTCGTCGTTAAATATAGGTGTACGCCCCGATGCTAGTGCGCTTTCGAGGTGTGCGAGGTCGTCTGGGGTCATCACCCCGACGTATCTATCCAGCTCTATAAGAGAGCGGGCGTGCGCCATCGCTTCGCTCCTTAGTGTGGCAACGTGTGCGTCCTCGAGCATCCTACCATCGCCGAGGATCAGCCAGCGTGCGTTAATCTCGGGGCAGGCCTCCAGTATCGCCCTCACTGGGGTGAGGCCTATGCTATCGCCACGCAGCAGCTTGCTGAGATACTGAGGTGACCATCCGAGGAGCGCGCCGAATGCACCGATGCGCCCGCCCGTTTTGTAGTCTATGATAGCCTGTATTCGATCCTTCATAGCCCTACCGGCGTGTGAACGCCATCTTATCAGACGCAGAGGTAGCGCCATCGAAGCGCAGGAGCTTAAAGCCGTCGGAGGTGACGTCGGTAATTACGCGCGCCTTCTTCCCCGTGACGTAGTCCTTTAGCCCGCCGTCGAGGGAGTAGATAGTGAGGTAGACCGAACTCCCCACCTCGCGTAACGAGTAGAGGTTACTTCGCTTCGTCGACTGCTGGGCGACGCCGTCGATCCTGGTATAGCTCTCCGACGTGACCTCTCCGAAGGCCTCAAATTCCTCTCCCCCGCGTGTGTAGTACTTCTTCCGTGGCGAGGCGTAAGGCGTGAAGACTAATTCCTCTACCTCGATGACGGGCTTAGCGAACGTAGAGGGCGAGGCCATCTGCTCGCCATGGAACGCGCCAGACAGCGTGCGAGCGATTTCGGAAATACGACTCGAGGGCTTCACAACCTCGGCGGGGCCGTCCTTCTTGCACGACGTCAGGGTGGGGGCGCTGAGGAGAGCGATAACGAGCAGGGAGAGGGTAATTCTTTTCATAGGTGTATAGCGGGCAAGTGTTTCCATTTCGGGAACGGTTAGAACGTGAAGGTGTGCTCGAGGTCGATCTTGGCGACGACCGCTGAGAGGAAGCATATATCATTGATAGGTATCTCGAAGTCCTCGTACTCCTTGTTAAAACTCCGAGCGATGTAGTAGTCATTCTCCTTCGCCTTGTCTGGGTGGCGGTGTATCTTCTTCAGGTAGTGTGTCGGCGGGTAGCCTTCCTCCTGGCGAACGGCCACGGCGAAGACCTCGCCGAAGGGTAGGAGCAGCGGGCGTCGTGGGTTGAAGGGATAGGGCTTAAGGACGACACGACAGCCAGCGGGATAGCGTGGCGCCATCGAGTCGCCTCGTATAGGCACGACCATATTGCCGTCGACGTCGGGCAGTCCCCAGTAGGTGTCGACGGTGCGCAACTCCTCGGCCTCGCCCGTCGTGCCACCGCGGAAGGCCTCGGCGAACTCGGGGATGAGCTTAACGCCCTCCTGCGTCGCTCTGTGGTAGTCCTCCTCGTCGCCGACCTGTATAGCCTCCGTCCAATAGACGCGGCCGTCCTTGCCTACCCATACGTCGGTGCGTTGTCCGATGTCTGGGAGCGATGCCCCAGGGTTATCCTCTACGTATGTGGGCGCGTCCTTAATCATTGCCCCCTCCCCAGTGAGCAACCACGACGGGGAGAGGCCGTACAGATCTCCCCACTTCTTCGCCTGCGACTTTCCAAATGACTTGCGCCCCGTGAGGAGCGCATTCACGTACGGCTGGCTTACGCCGAGCTGAGTGGCTATCGAGGCCTGCGTATGCCCCGTATCGCGGAGGAATTTGCCCAGCTCTAAAAGTTTTTCTCCATCCATAACCTTTTAGGTTATAATAGTTTAACCTGCTTATTGCCAAGGTATAACCCTAGCGATTTTTGGATATTACCAAAAAGGTTATACCTTTGCAGTGGGTACTAAAAAGTACCACGAACAAAGATACAAATAAGTACCGCAATAGTATGGACAAAAAACTACTTACACCCTACCAGCGTGAGCGGCTCGAGCGCGATAAGCGCATCTACGCCGACTACAAGAAGCTGACGAAAGGCGAAGGAGTGCGCAAGGTAGGCGTATACAGCTACCTGTGCGACAAGTACGGTCTGCACTCAAAGAACACCATTCACACGATCCGCCGCCGTATGGAGGCGCTCGAAAACCCCGAGAAGCGATGAAGACGAACGAACACAAGCACAACAACCGGGAAAAGCTCCTGAGGATAGTCGTAGAGGTTGTCGTGGTAATCATCGGTCTAGCAGGCCTAGCCCTACTGGCTGGAGACGAAGCCCCCGACACCGCCGTACCCCTTACCCTCACCGAATGGATCGCCATAAAAGCTGCTGGAGTATACCTCTTAGTCGCCGCTGTTCTGGCTGGGCGTGTTGCACACCGATCAGGCATCATCTTCTAATTAACACGACGCTGAAGCAATGGACAACAAAGAAATAGCCGATCGGCTTGACCGCATCGAGACACTCACGAGGATAAGCGCTAAGACGATCCTCGACGCGGTGGAAGCCTCGACGTTTACTAGCCTTAGCGTCGGGCGTATCTACCGCCTCACGAGCGAGAGGAAGATCCCCCACTACAAGCGAGGCAACCGCCTCTACTTCCGCAAGTCGGAGCTGGAAGAGTGGCTGCTTGATACTAAGGTCAAGACGGGCGACGAGATCGCCGCCGAGGCCGACACCTACACGGCGCGACGCCGCACAAACCGCATACAAGCATCACGCATATAACCCCTAAAAACGAAAACGAAATGTTACAGGTAAGCACATTCAAACAGTTCGATGACACGCTTCACAGCCCTCAAACTCAGGCCTACATAGAGAGGGTGCTAATGAGCAAAAAGAACTCGTTCGTCAACAACATCTCCTCACTCGTGGCGAACAATACAGCGCTACAGGCCTGCGATCCACGGAGCATCATCTTCGCCGGGATCAAGGCGACGGTATTAGACTTGCCGCTCGATCCAAACCTCGGTTTTGCGTACGTTATCCCGTACCAAAACCGAAAGACGGGGAAGACCGAGGCGCAGTTCCAGATCGGCTATAGAGGCTTCATTCAGATGGCTATCCGAACCGGACAGTACCGCACAATCAACGTAACAGAGATTAAGGAGGGAGAGCTCAAGGACTTCGACCTGTTGGCCGGAGAGATGCGTTTCGAGGCTCGTCAGAGCAGAGAGACTCTCCCCACAGTAGGCTATGCCGCATTCATACGCCTCACGAATGGCTTCGAAAAAACGCTCTACATGACCAAGGCGGAAGTCGAGGCACACGCCTACGAGTACTCGCAGACGTACAAGGCGGACAAGGACAAGGGCTGGACGTCGTCGCAGTGGTCGAAGAACTTCGACGCGATGGCGCGCAAGACTGTCCTCAAGAGACTACTCTCTGGGTTTGGTATCCTATCGGTAGAGATGCAGCAGGCCATCTCAGCAGATCAGGCCGTATTTAACACCCATGACGGCGCACCGCAATATGTCGACAACGACGCACACGTCGAGGACGTCATATCGGAGGAAGTCCACGCAGGGGCTCCTCAGGCCAAGGCGGCCGAAGCGATGGCAAGGGCCAGGGCGACGGCCGTAGCACCTACCGAGTTTGTCGACGACCAGACAGGTGAAATCTTCCCAGCTGGAGATCAGAGCGACGATACACTCCTCTAGTAATCAACCAAGTAAAAAGCGAATAGCAATGGAAACAACAACGACAACGGCCATACAGCCACTGAACGAACAAGACCTCGCGCTCGACGTACGAGAGCTGACGCTCGGAACACTCACAACGAACGCCCTACAACTACGCGACCACGTCGCCGCGACGCTCGAGCGCTACACCCCCGAGAACTACTCCGAGGAGAATGTCGACCAAGCAAAGGCCGACCGCGCCCTCCTGAACAAGGCTGCTAAGGAGCTTAACGACAAGCGTATCCAACTTGAGCGTGATTGGAGCGCACCGTTCCAGGAGTTCAAGGCGGTCATCGGAGACACGGTCAGGATGATAACTGAAGGAAGTACGAAGATCGACGCGGTCGTCAAGGTCGTAGAGAGCAAGGCGAAAGCCGAGAAGCGCGCCGCTATCGAGGAGCTGTGGGAGAGAAAAAATATCACCCTAATACCCCTATCGGCCGTATGGGATGATCGGTGGCTCAACAAGAGCAAGCGACTGCCCGCCATCGACAAGGAAATGGGTCAGCGCCTGCTCAAGATCGAGGCCGATCTCGAAGCTCTAAACGTAGTCCCCGAGCAAGACCGAGAGGTCATTAGAGCCTACTACCTCAACAACCTCGACATAACCCGAGCACTAGCTTACTCGACAGAGCTACAAGATGCCCGCAAGCGCTTGCAAGATAAGGAGGCTAGGAAGCGGGCTGAATCAGAGGCGCAGGACACGCGTCAGGAGTATGTCGCACCGACGGCCTCGCAAGCACCTACAACCGAAGCTCCAGAGGTAGTTGTGCCAGAGATCCTCGAGCGTACGATGGTAGTGCGAGGCACGCGCGAACAGCTCGTCGCCCTAGCGGAGTACCTGAAGGCGTCGGGTATTTGGTTTCGTAAGGCATAACCCCACCGAGGCAAAATGAGCACAACAATCATACGGCCAAAAGACCATCAGGAGTGGCTCAAATACAGAGGATCTGGCATAGGCTCGTCAGAGGTGGCCACGATAGTAGGCCTCAACCCCTTCGAGACGCCGTACCAGCTATGGCGACGAAAGGTGGGCATCGATCCTCCAGTGGAGGAGAACTTCGCGATGCGCGCCGGCCATATCCTCGAGCCCGCGGTCGCTAGGTTTTGGGAAGATGCAACAGGTAGGGAGGTAGACCTCTGTTCCGAGGGCGACTGGCTGATCATTGACAACGAGAAGCCCTACCTCCGCGTATCTCCCGACCGCCTCTACTGGCTCGACGACGAACACACTGCAACGGGCATCCTCGAGTGCAAGACGACGCAGAAGACGATCGACGCCGACGACCTCCCGAAGCACTGGTTTTGCCAAGTGCAGTACCAGCTCGGCGTAGCTCGAATAGAGCAGGGGAGTATCGGCTGGCTGACTCAGGGACGAGAGTTTGGCTACCAGGATCTGCGACTCGTCACCGACTTCTTCGAGTGGCTCATCGAGGAGGTCGAGCGCTTTTGGATCGACAATTTTGTAAACGGCAAAGAGCCTGCACAGACGAGCGTCAAGGACGTACTGCTAAAGTACAACCGACACACCGACGGGAAGATCCTCGAGGTAGGGGAGGACGTCGTCCGAGCCTACGACGAGCTGAAGGAGATACGGCGAGATCTTGCCGTCCTCGAGGAGCGTAAGCTACGTTGCGAGGACAAGATTAAGCTCGCCTTTGCCGACGCCGAGGCCATAAGCTACGGCGGGCAGACGATCGCCACGTTCAAGTCACCGAGGCCCTCGGTGAAGTTCGACACGAAGGCCTTCAGCGCCGACCACCCCGACCTAGCCGACGAGTATACGCGCGAAGTGCAGGGGGAGCGACGCCTAACCCTCAGGTAGTGAAACTATGATACAAATATCGGATAGCGACGCCCAGTCGATTGTTCGTGTCCTGGGCATCCTCATCGGGCTAGCCCATGGAGGCGGAAGTAGGGGCGCTAACGCGAGGCGAATAGCGAAGATAGTCTCCATAAAGCTACGCCGTAAACTGGATGATAAATCACGGCCTGGGTGATTGGATTTTAATCACTATCTTTACCCCGTTGTTTGGCTATTGATGCTTTAGTATTGTGAGTGGATAGAGCCTCGGACGGGACGGCTTGGCAGCCATAAGCCAGCCAACCGCTCGAGGCTCTTGTCATTTACGACACCTCGGATTCGACACGACAAACAACGACCACGAACAGATAGCAAGTGACAACAATGGCACGACCAACAAGACAGACGGTGGACTTCTTCCTGCACTACTGCAAGGGTGGCAAAACACTCTATATCCTCGAAGGCAAATACGGTAATGACGGCTACGCCTTTTGGTTTAAGCTCCTTGAGCTACTCGGCGAGAGTGAGGGGCATTTTTATTCCTGCAAAAATGCGGTTGAGTGGGAGTTTCTGCTAGCAAGAACCCGAACAAGTGGAGATATTGCAAACAGTATCATCGACACTCTTATAGATCTGGGCAAAGTGGACGCCGAATTATGGCGCAAGGGGCGCATTATTTGGATCGAGAACTTCGTGAAGTACCTATCCGAGGTTTACAAGCGTCGCAAAACCGACCTGCCGAAAAAACCCACCCTAAACGCAGAAACGGAGTTAATGCACACAGAAACCACCATTACCGACGACAGAAACGCAGTCGAGTCGGGTTTCAGCGAACAGAAACACGACAGAGTAGAGAAGAGTAGAGTAGAGAAGAGAAGAGAAGAAGAGAGACCTCTCCGCGCACATGCGTGCGAGGAGGTCGTGACGGCGTGGAATGAGATCCTGGGCGACCGTCTCCAGGAGGTGAAGAAGATCACCGACGAGCGACGAAAAAAGATCCGTCTCCGCCTCGGCGAGCTGTCGAAAGACACGGACGAGGCCATCCGACAGATGCGCTCACTCTTCGAGCGCGTCGGGCAGTCCACCTTCCTACTCGGCGGTAACGCGTCGGGATGGGTAGCGACATTTGACTGGCTAATCGGATCATCGGCAAACGTCGTCAAGGTGCTCGAGGGCAACTACGACAACAACCGCTCGGCGAAGGCTTCCCACGCGACAACAACAACGGTCCAGGGGATGAAGCTAGGAGTTGACGAGCGTATTGATCCGACGACTGGGCGACGCACCTACGGATCTGGCGTGGCAACCATACCGTCCAATGCGCCGGCACGACCATCGGCACGACATCAGTGGGACGCCTCTTCGGAGACGTGGATCTTAATCTAACCTAACGGCGGAGATCAATGATGAAGCAACGAATACCCGTTTTTGCCCACACAATCGCCGCGTGTCGGCTTCATACCATCGAAGCGTATGCTTATACCACCCGCGTAAAAATCGACGCTTAGAGAGCGATTATGGAGATCAAGCATAAAGACTACTCCGAGTTCGGGATAGACATCCCCTACGGCCGTCGCTCGGGAAAGATCAAGACGATCTGCCCACAGTGCCACGACCAGCGGAGCAACAAACGAGACAAGAGCCTCTCCGTCGACCTCGACAAGGGCGTATGGCACTGCCACTATTGCAACTGGTCGGGTACGAACGAGGTACGCGTCAAGGGCGACTGGCAAGCGAAAGCCACGATCCGCAAGCAGAAGAAGGTGTACAAGCTACCCGCGGCGCAGGCCTCCGAGGAGCAACGCCATCAGGTCGGCGCTAAGGCGCTGGCGTGGTTTGCATCACGAGGTATCAGTGAGCAGACACTACGGGCTCTCAACGTGACGGAGGGCATGGAGTGGATGCCACAAACGGGCAAGGCCGAGAACACGGTGCAATTTAACTACTACCGAGGCGAGGAGCTGGTCAACGTCAAGTATCGCACGGGGCGTAAGGAGTTCAAGCTCGTGTCGGGCGCAGAGCTCCTCCCCTACAACATCAACGCTGTCGGAGGGACACCCGAGTGCATCATCACCGAGGGCGAAATGGACGCCCTTAGCTTCGTCGAGTGCGGACGCCTCGACGTGGTGAGCGTACCCAACGGCGCGAACGCAAACCTAGAGTACCTCGACGACTACCTCGAGCAGTACTTCGACGACAAGGAGGTCATCTACATAGCGGTCGATACCGACACTAAGGGGGTCGTCCTACGCGACGAACTAATGCGACGATTCGGCGCAGAGCGCTGTCGAGTCGTAGAGTACGGCGAAGGGTGTAAGGACGCTAACGAGCACCTAATCAAGTACGGCAAGGCCTCACTCCTGCAATGCCTCGCCGACGCACCAGAGACGAAAATCGACGGTGTGTTCACGATTACCGACTTCGAAGGGTCGCTCGACGCACTTTTCGAGCGTGGCTGGCAACAGGGGGTGACCATCGGACATCCGAACTTCGACGCTCTCTGCTCCTTCGAGACGAAGCGCCTTTGTATCGTGACCGGTATCCCTGGCTCGGGGAAGTCTGAGTTCATCGACGAGATAGCCGAACGCCTAAACGTCCGCTACGGCTGGCGATTCGCCTACTTCTCCCCCGAGAATGCGCCCCTCGCCTACCACGCCTCGAAGCTCATCGAAAAATTCACGGGACGACGATTCTCGAAGTCGAGCCTCTCGAACGTCGAGTACAAGAAGGTCAAGGAACACCTCGAGAGCGACTTCTTCTTCATCTCACCGACCGACAGCTTCAAAGTCGACAATATCCTCGAGAAAGCCAAGGCACTTGTCAGACGAAAGGGTATCAAGGCTCTCGTAATCGACCCATACAACCGACTCGAGAGCGAGCAGGGAACACGAAGCGAAACACAGTACATCTCCGAGCTACTCGACAAGCTAACGAACTTCGCACAGCGCAACGACCTCCTCGTAATCCTAATGGCGCACCCGACGAAGCAGCCACGCAATAAGGACGGCATCATCGAAGCCCCAACCCTCTACGACATCAGCGGATCGGCAAACTTCTTCAACAAGGCCGACTTCGGTATCGTCGTCCATCGCAACAGGCAAGCGAACAACGTAGAGGTGCACGTGCAAAAGGTCAAGTTTAGACATCTAGGGCAATGTGGGACAGCTTTGTTCCACTACAACCTCAACAACGGCCGTTATGTCCCCTACGTGCAGGATATACTCCCAGCTTGGGACAACGCATCGCACCTAGACCTAGTCGACAGTCGAAACATAGAAGAGGTTAAGGCCTCGACGGCTATCCCATTCGACACCGATAGCGATCCACTTCAGTACGCAATAGGTCTGTCCGACTGGGATACCGACGGAGATCGCTCTCCGCTTCCCTTCTAACTCGCTCACACAGAACGGGTACAGATAGAACATAACTACTAATCACTAATAATCAGCTAATTATGAGCGAAATCACGACAGCTACAAACGCACCTCTTTCCATTTCGGGCATCGTCTACAACGTCCTTCCCCTTCAGACGGGCATGAGCAAGTCGGGCAACGCGTGGCAAAAGCAGGACTTCATCCTCGAGACGATGGAGAAATATCCCCGCATGGTGTGTATCAACCTCTTCGGCGACAGGGTCGAGAAGTTCCCCGTGCAGGTCGGGCGGTTGGTGACGGTCTCCATCGACATTGAGAGTAGAGAGTTTAACGGCCGCTGGTATACAGACGTCCGAGCGTGGAACGTCGTCTACAACGACCATCTGGGCGTGCAAGCACCAGCACCGGCACCAGCACCAGTGCCCACGGCTACCACACCAACGGCTCAGACGGCTGCCCCAGCTTCACCTCAGGCGAATAGGGTCGCCAACGGCGCTCCAGCGCAAGCCACAGCCCAAGCGGTAGCAGATGAACTCCCCTTCTAGCCATGAGTGAAAAGCAGTCTACGTATCGCCCTCACGCTTCGAGGAGGGTCGTTATACCCGAGGAGGTATTTCGCTACGTCGTGGACAAGCTATGCGACGAGAGTAACACGAAGGGGGCTGAGGCTATTTGCATCGAAGCCGTCGAAACCTACTCGGTAGCAACGACTCCAAAGACGCTGCTCGTTAAGCTATGCAGGAACGACTACTACAGGTCAAAGAAGAAGCTAATAGCCGAGGCCCGAAAGAAGCGAATGAAAGCCGAAGAGGGCGGATTTAAGAGCTCGGATTGCTGGCTATTTTGGCCTACATGGAAGCTAATCGAAAAGGGTTACCTCGTCGAGGGCTGACAACCATACCTAGAAAGCGCCCTCCCTGCCGAAAACGTAGGGCGGGCTATACAGAAACCAACACAGAAAACGAAACGAAATGAATACACTCGATACACAGGTGGGTGGAACGCACTACACCGACCTCAAGAGCCAACCCATCGACCTAATCGCGGCACTCAACCTCGACTTCTTGCAGGGAAACGTCGTGAAGTATCTCACGCGCTATCGCTATAAGGGTGGAACGCTAGACCTATACAAGGCTAGAGACTACTGCCACAAGGCACACGCCTTAATCGACTACAAGGCTGTCACCGACGACTACCGCACACGCGCTACCTATGCCGTCGAGATGCACTGCGAGGCAAACGGAGCGACGGAGAAGGTGCGCGAGGCTATGCTGATGGCCCTGCTTTACCAATGGCGTGAGGCGTCGAAGATCATCTGCGGACTAATCGACGAGAGTACCCTCGCAAATACAGACGAGGAGAAGCGCTGTAGTAGCGTAGGCCCCGATGAGTTCTACACATCCGCCGACGGCGACCTCGTCATCGGGGTGCCGTGGAGTACCGAAGGGCAGTATCGAATCTCGGAGGACTGCGGGCGGTATGCCGTCTTGCATTCTGTGTTTGGTGGGCGTATACTCAAGGGCATATACTCGACTATCGACGAGGCACGCGAGGGAGTCATAGCACACCGAGAATCCATGCTCGAAGACGAGATCGCACGCCTTACGGACGAACTCGAACGCTCACGGGCGAAGCACCCTATTAAGTAGCCTCAATGGCAAAGACCAAGACCAAAGCAAAGGCCTCCGACATGGCCACGAGTGACCTATTCACGGCCCTCTGTCGGAGTGACCTACGCGTCACCTGCGTACGGGAGTTGAAGTTCCACCCCGTGCGTAGGTGGCGCTTTGACTACGCAATACCAGAGCATAAGATAGCCGTCGAGGTGGAGGGTGGGGTATGGACACAGGGCCGGCACACCCGACCACGTGGTTTCCTCGGTGATATGGATAAGTACAATACCGCCACAGCACTCGGCTGGCGCGTCCTCCGAGTCACTCCAGACACACTGACAACGCGCGCAACGCTCGATCTTATCCGTCGCACTATCGAGGGGGCGGACTCTTTCCTACACCCTAATAGTGATTGAAATACAATCACTTTAGAGTAATTTTGCAATATGACAGATACAACGAAACAGCCCCCAACACCAGAGATCGTCAAGCTCTCGCAGGTGCAGGCCAACGCGGCTAACCCTCGCTCTATCTCGGGCGCGCGGTTTCAGCGCCTCGTCGATAGCCTGCTCGTCCTCCCTAAGATGCTCGAGCTTCGCCCTATCGTCGTCGACGCAACGATGACCGCACTCGGTGGCAATATGCGCTATCGTGCGCTCTGCGCAATAGCCGACATGAGCCACGACTCCATCGGCAACCGACTCGCACTGCTCCCCGACTTCGCGAAGAAACCGAAGCCCGAGCAGGAGGCGCTCCTTAATCGCTGGCTCGCGTGGCGCGACGCCCCGACGGCCGTCATCCTACAAGCCGACCGACTGACCGACGCCGAGGCGCGCGAGTTCATCATCAAGGACAACGTCGGCTTCGGTGAGTGGGACTACGACGCCCTCGCCAACGAGTGGGACGAGGCAGAGCTAAAGGAATGGGGTCTGAACGTGTGGCAGTCCGACGCCGATGGCTTGGATGAGGACGCCGACGATGCGGATGCCGACGATGATAGAAGCAACGACACGCCCGCGCCATCGCTCGTCGACCGCTTCATCGTTCCGCCATTCTCGATACTCGACACCCGCAAGGGATACTGGCAGCGACGCAAGAAAGTCTGGCGAGAGATCATTGGAGACGCTGGAGAAACAAGGGAGGGTACGTGTATGACTCAGATCGAGATGAGATACCCGAATATATACTACAATTCGAGGGAGAGGCGAAAGGAGCTTGGTATATCGTTTCGCGAGTACCTCGATAAGTACGTATCGGAGGAGGAGAAGCGTGAGGATAGCAAGGTCTTGACCTCGGGCGTCTCGCTATTCGACCCCGTACTCGCCGAGGTGCTGTGTAAGTGGTTTACGCCCTCCGAAGGCAGTAAGATCTTCGACCCCTTCGCAGGTGACACGCAGAAGGGTCTTGTATTCGCAACGTGCGGTCATACATTCCGAGGCATAGAGCTACGACAGGAGCAGGTAGACGTCAACGAGCGAGTGATCGAGGGGCGAGGCCTCGATATAGCCTACGTATGCGACGACGGCCGTAACGTCGCTAAGCACGTCGAGGCCGATAGCCAAGATCTCCTATTCTCCTGCCCTCCATACTACGACGTCGAGGTATACAGTGACCTGCCGAACGACGCCAGCAACCAAGGCTCTTACGAGGAATTCCTGCAGATCCTCCGCGACGCGTTCCACAACGCGATCGGATGCCTCAAAAACAACCGCTTCGCCGTGGTAGTCGTCGGAGACGTCCGCGATAAGCGCACGGGCTGTTACTACGACCTCGTCGGCGACGTGAAGCGTATATTCAAGGACGCGGGTATGCCTCTCTATAACGAGGTCGTACTTATCGAGAGCGGCGCGAGTACGGCGCTCCGTGTAACAAACTGCATGAAGACGCGAAAGATGGTAAAGTGCCATCAGAACGTCCTCGTATTCTACAAGGGCGACCCACGGAAGATAAAGAGCCACTTCCCCGCTATCGAGTACACGAGCGAGGAGGAGGCCGACATGGAGGCCACGCTCGAGGCGGACACTAACGACTAACCAAAACGACAAAACAGACTATGGGAAAAGCTCAACAAGCAGGTAACGAAAAGGCAAAGCGAAAGCGCGAGGGGCGACTGGTGATAGTCGCCGAGCTGTACAAAAAGGGCTACTCGTGTCGACAGATCAGCGAGGAGGTGATGAAGCGCCTCGACCTCGCGAGCTACTCGACGAGCGTCGTGCATCGAGACATACAGGTACTGCTCAAGGAGTGGCGCTCGGGTAGGCTCGAGGATATGGACGACGCTATACAGCTCGAGCTGGAGCGCATCGACGACACGGTGCGAGAGCTTTGGGGGCAGTGGGAGCGCTCGAAGGAGGCTCAGACCGAGGTGTACAAGAGCAAGCGCGGACGACCTGCGGGTGCAGGCGCTAACGGCTCGGGCGGAGGCCTGCAGACAGTCGAGGCCACCGAGACGGAGAAGACCAAGGCAGGCCTCGGCGACGTCTCGTATATCGCCGAAATCCGAAAGCAACTAATGGAACGCCGTAAGCTCCTCGGCCTCTATGCACCCGAGAAGAAGGACATCAGCGGTGGCGTCTCGTTCGCCTCGTTCCTTATCGAGAGCGGGCAGATCGACCTCGACGCTCCCACGGACGACGACAACGACGAATAACAATTAAAGGGACTAATAAAATGAGATATACGAAAGCGCCGCTACCTTTTCAGGGACAGAAGCGTAGATGGGTGAATGAGCTGGAGGAGATAGCTAAAGCGTTGCCGAGCGGATCGATCGTCGTAGACTTATTCGGCGGAAGCGGCTTGTGCGCCCACGTCGTGAAGAACGCGCGCCCAGATCTTAGTGTCATCTGGAACGACTACGACGACTATCAAGCTCGACTAAACCAAATCGGAGATATAAATGATGTGGCCGACGAACTCCGCGACGTCTTAGCTCGTTTCCCTCGCAACGGGAAGATTCCAGCAGGCACCGACGATCATAACAGAGTGCTCGAAATTCTACGCAGGGCAAAATCCCAAGGCCTCGATATGGGGACAATCGTTAGCTGGGTAACGTTCTCAGCGAACAACAAGACCGACGTGAGCGAAAGCGCGGCACTTTACAACAACCTCGTAATGGATAGGTACAGCGCCGACGGCTATCTCTGCGGAGTGGAGCGCGTGTCTGCCTCGTTTGAGGAGGTGCTGCGTGAACTTCCAGACGAAGCGGTACTAATCGTCGACCCTCCGTACTTATCGACCGATGCGAGTAGGTATGGGCAGCGTGGCGAAGGGGTGTACTGGGGGATCGTCGAACACCTCCGCCTCCTCTCGAAGGTCGGGAAGCATAGATACATATACTTCCACAGCTCTAAGAGTGAGGTATCCGCCCTTGACGCTGAACTACAAGCGCTTTTCGGGGTGACCTACCTCGGAGAGCATAGGACGATCGGGAAGGACGTATCGACTGGAAGCAACACTGCAGGGTACACAGACTACCTTACGACAAATATAGGCGTCTCACGAGGCGAGTAGGCAATGGCAAAGAAGACACGAACGACGAACAAGGAGGGACGACTGAGACAGCAGGGCGTCGACCTCGTCGCGTCGTGGCGTGCCGACTGGTGCAAGTTCGCCCGTGAGGCGCTAGGCGTCAATCTCGACGAGGAACAGCAGGCGATCCTGCGCTCCGTGCAACACAATCCACGCACGTCGGTGGCCTCGGGTACGGCGCGTGGTAAGGACTTCGTCGCCGCCTGCGCCGCCGTGTGCTTCCTCTACCTCACGCCACGCTGGAACGCCGAGGGGGAGATGATCGAGAACACGAAGGTCGCACTCACAGCGCCGACCGACCGACAGGTGAAGAATATCATGATGCCCGAAGTGGCGCGCCTCTTCAACCGCGCACGCCGTCGTGGCGTCGATCTCCCAGGGCGACTGAACGCCTACGACATTCGAACGAGTAACGACGAGTGGTTTCTTACGGGCTTCAAGGCGGACGAACACAATCACGAGGCTTGGTCTGGCTTCCACGCCGTCCACACTATGTTCATCATCACCGAGGCCTCGGGTATCGGTGAGGACACGTTCGCCGCTATCGAGGGTAACCTGCAGGGGGACTCCCGCATCCTCCTCGTCTTCAACCCCAACACGACGACGGGCTACGCGGCGCGAAGCCACAAGGGCGACCGCTGGGCGAAGTTCCGCCTCAACAGCCTAACCGCCCCTAATGTCCGTGAGAAGCGCGTCGTGATCCCTGGGCAGGTGGACTACGCTTGGGTCGTCGATAAGATACGCGAGTGGTGTACGCCGATCGACGAGCGCGACCGCACCGAGGAGCAGGATGATTTCGAGTTCGAGGGGCAGTGGTATCGCCCCGAGGATCTGTTCCGAAAGAAGGTGCTCGGATGCTTCCCGAAGGTCGGCGACGACGTCCTTATCCCACAGCAATGGATCGACCTTGCCGTCGATCGCTGGAGACGGGCAGGAGGGAAAGAGCCACCAGCCTACGAGCAGCGCATCCTCGGCGTCGACGTCGCGGGGATGGGGCGGGACAGCTCCTGCTTCTGCGAGCGAAAGGGGAGCTACGTCTTCCCACTCGACTGCCGTAACTCGGGCGGTCGAGCAGACCACATGGCCGTCGCTGGCGAGGTACACGCACGCCGACGCCGTGAGCCTAACCTCATTGTGAGTATCGACACTATCGGGGAGGGTGCAGGCGTGTATAGCCGTCTCGAGGAGCTGGGCGGAGATAGCCGTCTACTTATCAGCTGTAAGTACAGCGCGGGTGCGAAGATACGCGACCGCGATCTCACCGACGTGACGGGGCAGTACCGCTTCGCCAACCTCCGCGCCTATCTCTTTTGGGCGGTGCGCGACTGGCTCAACCCGAAGAATGACACGGGCGCAATGCTCCCGCCAGACGACCAGCTGGCCGAGGAGATGACCGAGGTGCGCTGGTCGTTCCGATCCGACGGCCGTATCCTCATCGAGAAGAAGGACGAGATAAAGAAGCGCCTCGGGCGCTCACCAGACCGCTTCGACGCCCTCGCCAACACGTTCTACCCGACACACGCCGCAACAGGTGGCCGTATAGACCTCGCACGACTTAGCACGCTTGTGTAGCGTGCTACCAACATAACGACACTAACCAAAACCGAGAGAAAGATGTCACATATCAACGACCTCATCAACGACACCTCTGTGTCCATCGAGGACAAGCTCACAGCACTCAAACAGAAGGCTGTCGACGTACCCGTGTGGGCGGGAAAGAAGAACCTAGAGGGCCAGTACGACCCTAAGTACCACCCAGTGATGGACAAGACGCAGTACCCAGACGTGGTAGGAAAGGAGGGTATCGAGAAGGTTACGCGCGTGGCGCTCGACCTCCAGCGCCTCGCCGTCAAGCGTATGACGGAGCTATGCGTCGGCATACCAGTCAAGCGCATCTACAAGCCCGCCGATGAACGGCAGAAGGAGGTAGCGCAGTACCTCGAGGCGATCCTCCTACGCAACCGCGTCGACACCCTGAATATCGAGCGACTAAACATGCTCTTCGCAGGGTGCGAGGTGCTGACGCTTTGGTACGCCACCGAAGCCCCTAACAACGTGTACGGCTTTGACAGCCGCCTCAAGTTCCGCTGCCGTAACTTCTCCCCGATGCTCGGCGATGCGCTGTACCCGCTCTTCGACGAGTACGGCGACCTCGTAGCCCTATCGGTTGGCTATACCCGCAAGGTGGGCAAGTCGAAGATTAACTACTTCGATACCTACACCGATAGCCTGCACGTCCGATATAGCGACGGAGGCGAAGGTAAGTGGGCTGAGGTAGAGCGTGAGGCAACCACCCTAGGCAAGATCCCAGCCGTGTATATGTACCGCCCTACGCCTATTTGGGAGAACACCTCGGAGACCGTCTACGAGATCGAAATGGCTCTATCGCGCAACGGCAACTACCTGCGTAAGAACTCGAAGCCGCTGTTTGTCGTGATGGCCGACGAGGTTATCTCCTACGGCGACGAGAAGAGCCAAGACCGCGAGTTCCGATCCGTGATGCAGTACCCGAGTGGGGCAAAAGCCGAGTACGTGACGTGGGAGCAGGCAGTCGATAACCTCAAGTTCTTCGTCGACAACCTCCGCTCGCTCTTCTTTACGCAGCTCCAGCTCCCTGACTGGTCGTACGAGAAGATGAGCCAGCAGGCACTCTCTGGAGAAAGCCGCAAGCAGTTGTTCATCGACGCGCAGATGAAGGTCACGGACGAGAGCGGTCGCCTCCTTGAGTTCTTCGACCGCGAGCTTAACGTGGTAAAGGCGTTCCTCAAAAGCGCCCTTCCGACGTACGCCGACGCTATCGACGCCCTCATTGTCGAGACGAAGATCACACCATTTGCTATCGGAGACCAGCAGGAGCAGATCAACATGCTCATCACGGCGAGCGGTGGCCTGCCTATTATGTCACAGCGCGAGGCAATCGAGGCGCTCGGTCACTCGGAGGACGTCGATCAGACGCTGCGCGAGATAGCCGAGCAGTCGAAGAGGGACGTGTTTAACCCATTGGAGGGCGCTATCGGTGGCTAGGCGGAGTAACACCACAGCCACGAGGAGAAAGGTCGTCGCGGGCGACGGTAGCGACGTACGCCGGCAGTGTCGCGACTGCGCACTCATCCACGACCTCGCCTACCCGTCGGCCGTCGACGGACGGCCTACCCTCGGGCGATGTAAGTACAACAAGCACGGCGGGCGCTTCCTCGACCTCATCTCGAGGGAGGCCTGCCCGCACTTCCAGCAACGCAAGGACTAACGACAGACAATGGCAAAGAAGCTCATCACACCGCGCCGACGCCGACACACGGAAGGCCTCGACTACGAGGCGCTGCACCGCCTGCACATGGAGGCCTATACACGTATGATTGCGGGGGCGTACGACAAGGCTATATACGAGGCGGTAGCGGTGGCCGTCACAATCCACGGAGTCAAGCCACCTGAGGGGGAGATCTTCACCTTCGACAAGCACCCCGCGGCGAAGAAGCGTATCGAGGGCGTTATGGTGGGCCTGCAAAAGCGTATGCAGGGGATCATCGAGCAGGGTATGCGTGCCGAGTGGGCGCTGGCCAATAACAAGACCGACGCCCTCGTTAAGCGTGTGTATGGCAAGAGACTCGAGGCGATGCCGGAGGAGCGAAAGCGCCTGCTCCTAAGCAACAACGAGGACGCACGCGAGGCCTTCGTCAAGCGAAAAGAGCAGGGGCTGGGATTGAGTGATAAGGTCTGGCGATACACCTCGCAGTTTAAGGACGAGATAGAAATGGGTCTGGACGTCGGTATCCGTAGTGGGAAGTCCGCCGACGAACTCTCCCGATCACTCCGAGGCTTCCTCCGAGAGCCTAACAAGCTGTTTAGGCGCGTACGCGACGAACACGGCCAACTCAAACTCTCGGCGCGTGCGAAGGCCTACCACCCAGGGCAGGGAGTGTACAGATCGAGCTACAAGAACGCCCTGAGACTGACCGCCACGGAGACGAATATCGCCTACCGCACGGCCGACCACGAACGACAGCAGGCGCTCGACTTCGTCGTCGGCGTCGAGGTGCATCTGTCGGGCAACCACACGCTCAACGGTAAGCCCTTCCGATGTATGTGCGACGACCTCGTCGGCAAGTACCCTAAGGACTTCAAATTCACGGGCTGGCATCCGCACTGCCGTTGCTATACGACACCCATCCTCAAGACACCCGAGGAGATGGCCGCCGACACGCAACGGCTACTACGAGGAGAGCCCACCGACGGGCGTAGTGTTAATGCCGTGGGCGACGTCCCCGAGGGCTTCAAAGCGTGGATTTCGGAGAACAAGGGGCGTATCGACGGCGGGGCCTCCGTCCCATACTTCATCCGCGACAATAAGGACTACACCACATGATCAACGTGAAAACGACGAGGGGCGGGCGCTGTGCATAACAACGTCCGCCCCTCGGCTTGTGTAGTGTAGTGGCTAGGCTTTCTTCCTCGCTCGTCGAGGCTTGCGATGCACTGGTACTCGATACACTATACACCTCCGCCCCTCGTATTTGTTCCCTTCGCGAACCCTCGCACGGTGGAGAGACCATACCGAAAAGCCCACCTCTTCGGGAGTGAACCGGTCGAATATAGCGGCCAGAGAAAAGAAGTAATGCGACCTCTCCGTATGCCCATCGGGGGCTTCGTGAAAGCGTACGATGTAGACATACTCCGTATTATCGATTCTCATCGTCCTTGGCTTCGTCTATCATTAGGTGGTAGGCCTCGCGGGTGAGGTAGATGTCGTATAGAGCGTCGTGGAGCTTGTCCTCCGATACTGAGACGCCCAGCTGTGAGGCCACGGTCGAGAGTTTGAAGTTAGGCATCAGTGGTCGCTCGGCGAGCAGATACTGCGATGCTAGCACCATAACGTCGACGGAGTTAGACCAAAACCACGAGCCGAAGTAGTTATCCCCATTTTGCAGGAAGAAGCCCCGCAGGAACTGGTTATCGAAGGCGGCGTTGTTGTAGCCTACGAGGAAGAACTTGTCGGCCTTGTTGAACTTGTTCACATACCGACCAAGCATGCTAACAAGGCTTCTGTATACCTCCTCCATAGGGGGGTAAGCCTCAATCTGCTCTCGTGTGACACCACCGACAGCTAGAGCCTCGTCCAGCACCTCGGCTTTGGGGTTGGGGCGGACTTTGAAGTCGAAGCGCTCCCGCTCGACGCCGTCGATCTCGATCATTCCGCTGATTTGGTGGATGCCGTGGCGTGCGGGGTTCGTCCCCGTCGTCTCTAGGTCAAAAAATAGTAGTTTCATATCTCATATATGTTAGTAGTTAGTCTGTGATACCCAGCATTCGGCATACTAGGTCTAGGCGGTGGGCTTCGGCTATGGCTTTGAGCTCCCTTGGTGAGGGGAAGTTGTTAACCTTACGAACAAGGAACTCTCCCACCTCATCTCTATCAGCCGAAGCCATCAATAGCAACATAGCTCTCTTTATTTCATCTATCTCATATTCATAGATTATTACAAAGTAGATACTAAGCTCACCAGCCTTCAGATTCGCCACTAATCGAATATTGCCAAAACGGTCAGGTGCTTCTTTCCACTCCAGCGGGTTCTTCGCCAGCTGTTCCTTTACTTCTTCTCGTGTCATTGCTCTCGTTTCTTATTCCAGTATTGATCTTTACACTTCAGACAGCAGAATGCCTGCTGGTAGTACCTCTTCCTGAACGACTTGTTGCAGTAAGGGCCAGCGCAGATGATAGACTGCCCCACCATAGCGCCCTTGTTTGACCTGTATTGCTCTTCTTCGGTTTCGTCGATCATGTGCTTGTACGTTTGTCGTTGTTGGTGTCCACGGGGTAGTCGGGGAGCGTTGTTGGTAGTGCACCATCCGATGCCGGTAGGATAGTTAGATGCTCCCCGCCCTCCGTGGGGTGAAATGGTACGTGTGTCAGAGCTTCTACGCTAGCGACACACGGGGGCGGGTGGGGGATCTCGTCTTATGCATACTCTTGGTTAGTCCTGTTCGATTAACTCGAAGTCAAACGGGGAGCAATACTCGGGGGTGTCAGGGGATAGCCCTTCGTTCTGCTCGTGGGTGTACTCCTCAACCCACTTGCCCGCCTGTCCTTTTGAGGGGAATACTCCACAGATAGCGCCTGTGATCCTGTTCTTTACGATGTAGTCCATCTTGTTCTCTTTTTTGTTGTTATGAGTGCGCCCTGCCCGAGCTACATAGGTGTAGTTTGCCCAATCATGGCGTACTCTGGTTCGTTTTCGTCTATCTCGAATAGGTCGCACACCTCACCTATAAGGAAGGATCTTGCCTCACTCATCACCTCGTCGAGGTTCTTATGTGTTTTCTTGTAGCCTTCTCCTATAAGCTCTTCGTTTCTACATATTGTAAGATAAAATTCCGTGGGAGCGCCCAAGGCTGGCGATATCTCTAACACGAGGCTTCTACCGCCAACGCCAAGTGTAGCTACATAACTACCAAACTCGTGTTTATACGTCCACTGGATAGGCTTCAGCGACCTTGCTATTTCTGATCTTTTCATGATTGTTGTTGTTGTTCGTTTGGCTCTTCGAGGTCGAAGAACTTGGCTAGCTCTCTGAGGTGGTACTCCTCGACATATTGCATAGCCTCCTCCTTAGTGGGGTACCCTTGGTCGTCTATGTTGTTGTGATACTCCCCACTCTCACTTCTATAGATGAAGATGAATGAGTATATACCTTCCTGGTGGTTTGGAAGGCATGTTCTGCTTACCAGCTCGTCATTCTCCCATACTAGCGGTTTGGCGTGCTTCTTGAGTTCTTCGAGTGTCATAGCTCTATAGGATTATGTCGTGGATCTTAGGCATTATATGCAGCTTTACGTTTCGGATCTCTTTTTTGCCTGCCACGCTTCGTCTTGCCTCTGCAGCTGATTCTGCAAAGACCATGATGTCTACCTTGGTTTGACTGCTTGTTGAGTATCCTCGTATGAGATATGCGTTTGAGTTGTTTTCCAGCAATTTGTGCTCGTCTATTTTGCTAAGATTAAGTTCTACAACTCCATCTGACACTTTTGATACATACGCTAGATCCTTATACTCGACCAACTTCTTTATGGCCTCATCTTTGCTCTCAGCATATATTATGTAATGCCTTATTTCGAATAAGTTGGTGCCATTGGTGCGGTATGTGTCCCCAAGGAATATCTTATCCATATCTCTTAGTATTTCTTGCCGTGCAGGCGTGGACGTGTTTCGTTGTAGCGTATCTTCATCCAGATATACTCAATAAGGTCAACCCCAATTCGGTGGAAGGTTAGCTCCAGAGACCTAATGGCGTAGAGGATGGCGGGTCGGTGGGCGTACTTGGTACACAGGTAGCACGCCTCTTGGAGGATTGGCCAAACCGTATCAGAAAGCGTAGTCACCCCTTCAATATAGAAGGAAGACACGCCTAAATCGGTGATTGTTTCCTCCTCCGAAAGTATTCTGTATTCGATCATATACCCCAGGATGTCGAGAAGGCGGATCACCGTGTCGGCAATCTCTTCCTCTACGGTGCCCTTGACTAGTCTGACGAACTCCTTGACGAACTCTTCGCCCTCGAGGCTTATAAGCCTCTCTATCTGTTCGGGAGTGAGCTTAGCCCACTTCCCTAGGCGGTCGGCTTCGATAGCCTCATGGAGCTCCCCAAAGGCGAGCATGAAATAATGCCCTTCGGTATGTCTTTTGTCCCAAAAGCCTTTAGCTACCGACCGCTGGTGGCAGTCAATCGAGAGGCGTGTGAGCATCTCTACATTGTAAATCTTGTAGTTCATTTTGTCTGTCGTTTTGAGTAAGCCGCCCCGCCTTTTCCCACATTCCCTGCCGACTTGGGGTAGGGGTGCGACATTGCATGAGTGCGAGCGGGACGGCCTGTGGTTGTTAGTACTGGTGAGGTGCTGGTATCGCTACCTGAATTAGTTCGCCTAGGTTACCTGAGTAGGTGTAGTGATAGCCTCCACGTGGGTAGTCTCTTCCCCACGCTTCAAGGGCTGTGTCGACTTCGATCTGTGTGAGCCACATTAGTCGATAGAATACCTCGGCTCGTGTTCCCTCTCTGAGCTTGTATGGGCTCTCTATGGCTACGCCATCTCTAGTCTCTAACAGTAAGGGGTATAGTCCCTCACCGATCGCTTTCAGGATCTCTATGATCGCTTGATGTTCCATTGCTTGTCTATCTTATTCTGTATATGTAGTATGTGTGGCTGTGGCAAACCTCCGTGAATAAGGTTGCATCTTGGGGCAGTCGTACTCCTTCCCTTACCCTATCCTTCACGATGGACACCAGGAATACCCGATCCCCTTCTCGGAAGTCGGCTTCGTGCACTATCTGGGTTACGTCTGCGCCTAGGGAGTTTGCTTCGGAGATTCTCTTCTTATCTGATAGCATTTTCATTATAGGCCTCAGATTTTGTTTGACCTTGTGCCCCATTAGCATCTGGCAGGCGACCTGCCTCATGTAGTGCCTGTATATAGGTGGGAAGCTCCCCTGATGGTTTACGCTTGTCTTGTGCTTCTTGTAGAGCCTCTCTACCTCATCTAGATCCCATAGGATGGAGTACATACTCCCAAGTGGTTCATCCCTGAGCTTGTCAATCCTGATATTCCTTAGCTCCATTTCTTCTCGTTGTTTAGTTGCTATTCTGTTCGTTTGAATTTAACTGATCGGTTAAATCTTCACTGCAAAGGTAAGCCTTCTATTTTGATTATGCAAGCGTCTATGCCTAATTTTTGCGTAAATATACGGCATGGGTAGTAGCCTGAAATTGTTTTGAATATCGCATCTAGCACAATGTAAAACACTTAGGTCGGCTTGGCTTCGCCTAAATTGAGTACATTTGCGGGAGTAAACCATTCGGTTTAATTTTTAATCGATCAAAGTATGAAAGAAAAAATTCTCGAGGCACTCCGCGCTAAGTTCCCGGGGCGAAGTGTCGTCATCCTCAGTAGGATAGCCGATAAGCTGGCAAATACTACCACCACGCCCGAGCAGGTGACAACCGCTGTCGAGGGGGTCTCCGTCGAGATGGTAGATGTAATCGAGAGCTACGGCGACAGCCGCGCCACCGAGGCATCGACAACCGCAGTGGCGAACTACGAGGCTAAATATGGCCTCCGTGATGGCAAGCCAAATACACCGCCCGCGCCGTCAGGCAACGGCAACGAAAACGCACCCAAGGGGCAGACGGACGAGCCTGTGCCAGCGTGGGCCGCTTCTCTCGACGAGCGCTTAACGGCGCTCCAGGAGAAGCTGAACAAGCGGGACGCAGAGCGGACGGAAACGGGGCGACGACAAGCACTTGAGGCCGTCTACGGACGTCTACCCGAATCGTTTCGGAGGGGGTACGAGCGTATCAAACTCGACACCCTGTCCGATGAGGAGTTCACGAAGCTAGCAGCGGACGTGACGAAGGAGGTAGATCAAATCAGTCAGGAACTGGCAGCTAAGGGTGCAGTCTTCAAAACGCCCAGCGCACACAGTGGCGGCGGGGCAGGCACACAGAAGGAGCTCACCAAGGAGCAAATCGAAGCAATCAACCACCGCGAAGGTAAGGCTGCCGACGGTGAGCAGCCCTTCTAGCGTGCCAGTATCAGATTTACAACCATTAACCAAAAAACAGAGCTAACTATGGCAATGACCGTAAAGAGACGTCGCGACGACAATACACCTCGCGTCGTCGTTCATAAGATCGCGGATATTCGTGGTGGGGTATCTGTCGACACTAAGGAGCTAGGCGGTGACTACCTCCTCGAGGGCACACCCCTTAGCGCACCAGAGAATGGCGTCTGCCACGCTATCAAGATCGCCCGCGTCGCTGGCGATGTTCAGGCGTCGGAGAAGTCAGTCAAGATCGCCAAGGGGCACAACTTCCGCGTCGGCGACGTGGTAATGGTCGACGAGGCTAATGTAGCCACGAAGATCACGAAGATCGAAGCCACTACTAAGGAGTACGACACGATCACGATCAAGGAGGCCCTAGGCGAGCTGAAGCAAGGGAGTTTCCTCGTCGAGGCGAAGGAGGAAAGCACCAACGAGTCGGCGCTCAAATACAAGCCCGTGGCCATCTCGGGGCAGGGAGTCGTAATCGAACCTAATAGCAACCTCGTCGTCGACGCGTGGATGATCGCCGTTACGACTGGCCATCCACTCCCCTCGTGCATCAGAAAGAGCCTTACGAGTGTCCTGAACTACTAACGATAAAACAACCGAATAGCAATGGTAAAAGGAACAATGATCGAAGGCCTCGACGCACAAATGGTCCAGGCTCGAGTGAACGGCATCGACGCCAAGCCCTTCCTTTTTGGAACGTATTTCCCGATTAAGAAGGTAAACGGCTTCTCGTGGAAGACGCTAGCCAATCAGGCGGCTAGTCTTAACGTCGCAGCCGACATCCACGCCGACGGGGCTACGACAGTCCGCAAGTCGCGCCCCCTCTTCGAGAGCGCACGCGGGGACATCCCCTTTATCTCGATTAGTCGAGATCTAGGCCGCTCCGAGATCAAGGAGTATCAGGTGGCGCTCGCAATGGCACAGGACGCCGACGCGACTAAGCTCGTCCAGTACTGGGGCGAGGACGTCGACTTCTGCTTCAAAGGCGTGCAGTATGAGTTGGAGTATATTGCGTGGGCGCTAGCGTCGAACGCTGGTAAGCTGTCGTTCACAACGACGAATAACGCGACGTTCGCCAACCAGTACGACCTCGACTACGACGTCTACGACTTCCAGAAGCAGAAGACCTCGAAAGACTGGGGTAACGCCTCCTCTGCTGACGTCCTCGGCGACCTCCGCAAGTTAGTCAAGCTTGCTAAGGATAAGGGGCTGAATCCGAAGTTCATCTTTATGAACCTCGACGAGCTGTACAAGGTCTGCTCCTCTGAGCAGATCATCAAGGCCTGCTCTAGCTTCATCGCTAACGCAACAGGCTCGGCTCAGACGCCAGACCTCGAGGACGTAAACAAGATGCTAGCACGTCAGGCCTGGCTCAACGGGCTTCAGATCCGCGTCATCGACCAGACAGTCACGCGCGAGTTCAAGGATAAGCCATCGGTGTCGGGTAACCCCTTCGCCGACAGCCGCATCATCATCTCCGAGAAGGAGGTACTCGGTTCGACCCAGTACGACCTCCTGCAGGAGAATGTGACTGAGGGCGTCATCCGCATAGAGCGAGGCCACACCGTCATCAAGAAGTACGGCACGGTAGAGCCCCTGACCGAGGTGACGCTCGGGCAGGCCGACGCTATCCCCGTACTCGATACGGCGTACCGCAATATCTACGTCCGCACCGACGCGAAGAACTGGGACTAAACTCCGAGATAGATTAACGTCGTATGGTAACAATTGCCGAAGCACTCCGAGGGCTCAGCGCCTATCCTATCCCTGAGCGAACGCTCGTAGGGATTGCCACGGCGCGCGGTCTTTTGCTTGACGACGACGCCACACGTGAGTCGCTGCGCGGTAGGGCGTATCGCCTTACCTGCGCAGACCTCCTCGTGTGGCTATCACAGGCTCCGTTTGTCTCGCAGGGGGGGCAGAGTTATACGTTCTCGAGCGAACAGCGTACTACGATGCGCGCTCAGGCGTCTGCAATTTACGCCGAGCTAGGGGAGAAGGACGCGCTCAACGTAAGACCATCATACGGCTACAAAGGCACTAACCTATGATCATCGACAACGGAGTACTATACACGCGAGCGGCCACTGAGGCGACGCCCTCACTCGATCCAAAGACGGGCTACCCACGCCGAGCAGAGGAGGAGTGCTGGCACAACCCTATCCGCTGCCAATTTCGCACGCGAGATTACAGCAATCTGACGCGCGTGCAGGGAGAGGCTGTTCGCCTCGCCAAGTACGAAATCCTGATCGAGGAACAGCCCTTCACGGCAGGGGTGGTGCGCCTTGAGGACGTATTCGGTGGCGTCGTGTGTGAGGCCTCCGTTATCGAGGTTGAGCCGTTGCAGGCTGTCGGGCAGATCCGCATCCTAATCTAGGAGCTATGGCGATTAAGAGACTGACACGGACGGACACTGCGGAGAGGTACGTCGGAGAGCAGCTCGAGCGTATGCAGCGGGCTATCGTCTACAACCTCCAGTATATCGGCGAGCAGTGCGTCGCGCACGCACGAAGCCTGCCGTCACCACCAGCCGAGGCTGGAGCGTCACCCCACCAGCCTAACTATATCGACCGCACGGGTAACCTCCGCTCCTCGATCGGCTACGTCGTCGCCGTAGACGGCAAGGTCGTCGAGGGCGGTCGCTTCCCGTCGATAAAGGAGGGCGGTGAGGGGGCTGGGCAGGGCGAGGCGTTCGCCTCCGAGGTCGTGGCTAGGGATTTCCCCCGCGGTATCGTACTCGTCGTCGTGGCGGGCATGAACTACGCCGCTCACCTCTCCGCACTCGGGTACGACGTGCTCGATAGCTCCGAGGTGCTGGCTGCTAAGCTCGTCCCACAGATTCTCCAGTCGCTCGGCTTTGAGGTCTCTTAATCAAGCGGGTCACGATGAAACTTACAAGTAAGAAGGTACAGCGCGACGTGCGCGATCTACTCCTCGAGAGCGAACTCGCTAAGGCTATCAACGGCGGTGTCTACCACGCGGGGACACGTCCACGAGATAGCCGAGCAGAGGATGCGGTCGTCATCTTCACGGGTGGAATCCCCGATCAGGTAGACGAGGGCGTCGTGACGATCAATGTCTACGTCCCAGACGTCCTCCCGTACGGCGAGGAGAACGGCGTGCAGGTCGAGGATTTGCAACGTGTCGAGGAGATCGAGGAGCTGGCACGTGCTTTCGTCCGCTCGCTCTCGGCAGGTCGGTCTTGCTACCGCTTCCGACTACTGCAGACGATCCACAGCGTCGCCGAGCCTTCCATTAACCAGCACTTCGTCGTCGTCAAGCTCGCTTATCGCTACTACGACGGCGTCGAAGATTAGAGATACAACCATTATCCAACCAATTAACTAACCATAACTATGGCAGTACTTTCATGGGGCAAGCCCCGCATCCAGAAGTGCGCGTCGGTGGCAGGCGTCCCCGACGGCAACTGGGTAGATCTCGATACGCCGAAGCAGGACACTACGAAGCTCACGACTACCGCTGGGCAGGAGGTGACCGCTAACGAGGAAGGCGGCGACGTCGTCGACGTCCGCTCGGGCAAGAACACCTACTCTCTCGAGTTCGACCAGTTCGTCAAGAAGGGCAAGGCTCGTGACTTCGAAGACGAAGACGGCCTCGTCCATGGCGAGTTCGCTATCCGCCTCATTCCCGAAGACGAAGCAACGGAGGGGCTTCTTATCGAGCGCGCAACGATCCGCGTCGAAGAGAACTACTCCGCGACCGACGGCAAGATCCGTCACGTCGTCGTCAAGGCGATCAAGCCCGCCGCGGGCAAGACGCTCAAGCCTTACACGCACAACGGACTCACGGTCTCGCTGAGTGAACTCTTCTTCACGAGCGCAGCCGACACGACGGGCAAGGCTATCACTGTGACATCTACGGCCAACCCAACGGCCGTGTCGAGCGAGCGTTGGGCAACGGCCGAGACCTCGGGCAAGACCGTCAAGGTTAAGGTCGAGGCTAACACCACAGGCAAGCCTCGTAAGGCCGTCGTCACGATCACGGCTGACGGAAAGAGTGCACTCGTCGAGGTAACGCAGATCCCAGCATAACGACGGCCGACACAAGCGGTCAAGAGGTGAAGGCGCTTAGGCCACCGCTCGACTCTGTGTGAGCGGTAAGTGGGTGCAACTCCCACCACCTCGCCAAACGTCCAACACAACAGATACGCGATGAACGAACAACAGCAGACAATAGAGCAGCGCGTCGGAGCTACGCTCCTCCAACAACCACGACAGATCAGTATAGCGGGCAAGACGTACAGCGTAGCTCCTCCGACCATTGCGACACTCATCCTCGCATCGGAGGCGATCTCACTCCTACCTCAGGAGTACCTAGACGAAGAGCATATCGTCGAGGAGACGTTACGCATAGCCAAGGATTGCCGAGTGCTTGGCGACATCCTTGCTATTCTAATCCTCGGCGCTAAGGGGCTGACCGAGGAGCGTACGATCGAGGAGCGCACGTTCTTCGGCCTTCGTCGCCGTCGCACGGTGCGGAAGATCGACCGAAAACGCGAGCTGGCCGACGAGCTTCTCGAGACACTCGCACCGAGGGATCTGTCTCGCCTAATCTCCGAGCTACTGAGAGACCTGCAACTAGGCGATTTTTTCGGCGCTACCACTTCCCTCCTCGAGGTCAATCTGATCAGGGCGACGCGGGAAGTGGGGACAGAAACGACAGCCCATGGGCGGTCGTCGGAGGCATAGCCAAGGCCTACAATTTTCCAATCGACTACGTCCTATACGATCTATCCTACCCTAATCTGATAATGCTCGGGGCGATCATCCCGAGCTACCAAGGGGCAAAGGAGAAGAAGGATGAGGAGGTAATAAGAGAGGGAGACGAGCGACACAAAGCAGCACTGCGGGAGCTACTTGACAAGGCTGACTAACAGAAGGCAAAAAACAGATGAACAGCGAGGACGGGAAGAGCTACTACGGGATAGGGCTTGACAATGGACAGTTAAGAAAGGACGCTGAGGAGGCAAAGCAGATACTCACCGACATAGATCGGACAGTTTCGGATGCCACAGAGAGCAGCGTGGAAAGCGTCATTAGCAAGGAGTCTGCTGGAGTCGCTAGGCTGTCAGACCAGATGCAGATGCTCGGGCGCAAGGCGCTCGAGCAGAGCGACCGTGTGAAGGAGCTACTTACCAATATCCCAACCGTCAACATCGACTTCGTTAGCAACGCCGGCGACACAGCTCAGGCTATTGAGCAGGCGTTCGCTGAGATTGACCGCGCCTATGAAGCTAACAAGCGAGGGGTCGTCGAGCTCGAGGCCGAGTATCGTCGTCTTGCCGAAGAGCAGCGCAAGGCCAACAATAGAGGTGACGGAAAGACGGCCGCAGCACTACGCGAGCAGAAGTCAGTCGTTGAGCAGGTTATCGGAACTCGTAAGAGGTTGCTTGTTGAGATCGAAGCTACAGCAGACCAGCTGCACAAGGAGGAGGAAAGGCTTCGCAAGCAGGGTGAGCAGGCTAGAGCTTCGGCCGAGAAGCACGTATCGCTCCGACAGAGACTTCGCGAGACTAAGACGGCGCTTGTGGAGTTGGAAGCCGCTGGTCAGAGAGGGACAGCTCAGTACCAAGCTCTACAGGCGGAGGCAGCGCGCCTTACCGACGCGTGGGCGGACGCTAGCGCTCAGGCTACTATCCTCGCACACGACCAGCGCGGGATGCAGGGCGTCATTTCTGGTTTGTCCGGTCTTTCGGGTGCAGCCTCTGTGGCGCAGGGTGCTATGGGGTTGTTTGGTGCTGAGAATGAGAAGCTACAGCAGGTCATGCTCCGCGTGCAGAGCGTAATGGCTATTACGATAGGATTGCAGCAGATCCAGCAGACCCTCAACAAGGATAGCGCCTTCTCGCTCGTGACGCTCAACAGCTTAAAAAAGATATGGAACAAGCTCCTCGGCGAGAGCTCCGTGAAGCAGTCCGAGGAGGCCGTCAGCACCACGGCGTCGACGGTGGCCACGACAGCCAACACCGCAGCCACGACGGCCAACACGGCGAGCAAGGCAACGAACAACGCGGCGGCCACTACTGGCGTCACGGCACAGCGCACGCTGGCAGGCTCAACCGTCCTCGCAACGGCCGCCACGACAGCACAGGCAGTAGCAACTCGCGCTGCATCGCTTGCTCTGCGAGGACTCAAAGCAGCGCTTATCTCGACGGGTATCGGAGCGCTCATCGTCGCCGTCGGCGAGCTGGTCAGCTGGCTCTCGAGTCTCGCATCGGCAACGTCCGAGGCTGAGGAGAGGGCTAAGCAGATGGCCGAGGTCACGTCGAAGGGCAACGAGGCCTACATTAAGGCGCGCGTCGAGATCGACAACTACCGGCTGAAGCTCGAGCGTTATAGCGGATCGAAGGAGCGGGAGAAGCAGATCGTCAAGGAGCTGAATAGCAAGTATGGCGAGGCGCTCGGCTACTACAAGAGCGCGGCTGAGTGGAAGCGAGTGCTCCAGGAGAAGGGCGAGGCCTATGCGAATACGATGCTCCGTGAGGCTGAGGCGCAGGCCGTACTCTCCAAATACACCGAGGCTTATATCGCGCTCCAGGACGCAAAGAACAAGAAGGCATCCGAGTATGGTAGCTGGTATACGTCCGATGCCCGCGACGAGCTGACCAAGAAGCGCGCTATAGAGAAGCTACAAAAGGAGGCCGACGAACTCGAGGCCACCTACCGCAAGGCCTTCGCCGACGCCGAGCAGACGAAACAGACGGCGAATATCGGAGGCCACGTCGACCCCACCGCCGTAAAGTCAAAGACGAGCGGTAAGACGTTCGACCCCGCTAAGGCAGCGCTCGAGGAGAAGCAGGCACGCGAGGCCTACGCCAAGGACGCGAAGAAGTACATCAAGGAGGCACAGGACGAGCTAACGAAGCTAGCTATCGACGCTCAGGAGGCGGGCCTTACGCGTGAGCTGAACGAGATCCGCCAAGGGACGAAGAAGCAACTCGAGGCGCTGAACGACCGCTACGAGGCAATCGCCGAGGCACGCAAGGCCGAGGCGAAGGCTATATACATGAGTAAGAAGGGCGCGACCGAGGTCGGCTGGGCAAACAGCATCGAGGGTAAGCGCACGACGAAGGACTGGCAGGAGGTCGTCGCAAAGGATAGCCCCGAGATCGCACGCCTCTACGATGGTATGTGGAAGGCGGTGACTGCCAACGGCGAGCGCGCCATTAAGGAGGCCCAGCAGAAGTACCACGACACACTCATCGACGAGTTCGGCTCTATCCAAGACAAGGAGGACAAGCTACTGCGCGACTGGTCTAAGCGCCTAGCCACAATACCTGTCGAGTTTCAGGATGAAGCCGTGCGAAAGATGGACGAGGAGCTCTCCAAAATCTCTAGTGAGCGCTTCCGCAAGGCTATCGACTGGGAGAGCGTCTTTGGCGATCTGACGAAGCAGTCACTGCCCGTCCTCGAGTACACACTCGGTCGCGTGCGCCAGTACTTCGAGGCTAACAAGGGCGTCCTCTCCACTCAGGAGATCAAGGACTACCAGGAGGCGATAAAGAACATGGAGGCCGAGATCGCAGGGCGCAATCCCTTTGCCTCGCTCCACAAGGCTATACGCGACATCGCACGAGCTAAGACGGAGTACTCCGACGCTATCGCCGCAATGGTCGCCGCGCAGGAGCGGCTGACCGAGGCACAACGGGCGTACAACGAGGCTCTGCGTGAGAAGACGGCAGTGCAAGATGCGCACGAAGACCACACGACGCCCGAGTTCATCACCGCAATCGCCGAGGCGAACGAGAAGCTAGCCAAGGCACAGAAGGTACAGGCCAAGGCACAGGACGAGAGCGACAAGGCGGTGCGTCGTGCTATGCAGGCGCGCAACGGCATAACCGCCTCGTATGCCAACCTTACGACGAGCCTCCGCAACGTCGGTGGTGTTTTGAAGGACGTAGGGGGCAAGGCTAAGCTACTCGCGTCGATCTTCTCCGCCGACGTAGCCGACGGTCTCGCACAGGTTGTAGACTTCACGGGCGAGATCATCGACGCCACCTCGTCGGCGATACAGGCGATAGGCGACGTCGGCAAGAGCGTAGCCAAGGGCGTAGCCGACACGGTACAGAGCGCTTCGGCAGGAGCTACGGCGGCCGCTTCGGCAGGAGCCACGGCCGTCTCGACAGTGGAGAAGGCCTCCGCCGTGCTCGCTGTCATCTCCGCCGCGCTCCAGGTTGCCACAGTGATAGCTAACCTCTTCAACAGCGACGGAAGGAAGCAGAAGACCATCGAGCGTCTTCAGGCCGAGATCGACCAGCTTCAGTGGGAGCTGTCGAATACGGGGGCAACACGCCTAAGCAGTGAGTACGGTGACGCACTCGAGAGGGTGCGCGACCTATACGCCTCGACACGAGACGAAGTGATTGAGCTTCGCAAGGAGAGCATCGCAACGGGCAGTGCGTGGGAGCGTATGTTTGCCGTCGCACGCATCCGCGGGGAAGTCTTCGCCAAGACCGTGGAGAAGATCGCCGACGCCTACGCGAAGATGAGCTACACCGCGAACAAGGCTCTCGGTGAGGCTCGCCTTGACGACGGACGCGCAAGGCTCGAGAACCTCGCTAAGCAACAGCTCCTCATTAAGGAGCAGCTCGAAGCCGAGCAGGGAAAGAAAAAGACCGACAGTGGTAAGATCGCCGAGTATAGGCAGAAGCTGGCCGAGATCGGCAACCAAATGGCCGAGGCACTGAACGAGCCTCTCGAGAAGATTATAGGAAGCTCGGCAGAGAGCCTGGCGAGCGAACTCGGTAACGCCTTCTTCGACGCCGCTAAGGCTGGCGAGGACGCTATGGAGGGTTGGCACAAGAAGACTAACGAGATCGTCGGCGACATCGTCCGTCGTATGCTCGTCACCAAGTATCTCGAGCCACAACTCGGGGAGCTATTCAATAAGTACAAGTCGAAGTGGTTCAACGAGAAGGGCGTGTTCAAGGGCATCGATGCCGTGAATAGTTCGGCAGCCGAAATGGCTTCCGAGATAGGCCGTATTGGCGAGAGCTTCGGGCAGGTGTATGGCGCACTCGACGAGAGCCTCAAGAAGTTCGCCAACGGCGACCAGGGGCGCACGCCGTCACATAAGGGGATAGCTACAGCATCGCAGGACAGCATCGACGAGCTCAACGGCCGTATGACAGCTATCCAAGGACACACGTTCACGATCTCCGAGCACACGCGACAGCTGACGGAGACGACTGGCCTCATCCTGCAGAGCATCGTCAACATCGAGAGCGAGACTGACGGCCTCGGCGCTCGAATGGAGCGCATCGAAGCCTCGACGAAGCGCGCGACGGACACGCTCGAGGAGCTGGCACTGACGGGCATCAAGATTAAGTAACGGACATATACAGACAATGGACGAGAAGAAGATCATCGCGCGCCTATATAATGGCTGGCGCGAGGCGAAGAACAAGGCGGAGCGCACGGAACGGCTCGAGGGCGATATGCTCATCGCGCGCCGTCTGCGTGCCTGCAACGTATTCACGGGTGAGGAGACGACACTCGCCGAGGTAGTTGCGAAGCTACACAGCGTCGAGGGGCTGGAGTTCCTACTCCTCACGGGCTTCCCGTCGCTCGAGCTATTCCGCGAGTATAAGGAGGCGCTCCCCGAGGGTTGCGGCGTGTACGTCGACGCTGGTGAGATCAACCTGCACGACACCCTCGACGCTATCCTCGTCGGCGATACGCAGGTCAAGGCTACCTACGAGCAGACAGAGTGCCACAATCTGACGGCCGTTTACGGCGCGACGGCCAACGTCGACGCCTTCGAGTGGTCGATTGTTCGCCCACGATACGACGAGGCCTCAAAGATAGAGGTACGTCGCCACGATAGTGCTATTATCCTATGACGGCCATGGCTCGCATCATAGTCGACGGAGTCGATACGTTCGACCGCTTCGGCGTCTTTGCGCTCGAGGCGGGGCTAAACGACCTCCTCGCCTATCCACCTCTTAAGCCCGTAGAGGCTAACGACTGGCACGAGCAGGAGGGCCTCGACGCTGACCTCTCCGCGCCGAGACTCAACGGCCGCGAGGTATCAATCAAAATCGGTGCGACGGGTACACTCGGCGCACCGCAGACGATAGCGAAGCTCGAGGCCTTCCTCGCCTTCCTCCGCCAGAGCGTATATCGTGTATTCCGCTTCGTCTTCCTCGGCGGGCGAGAGTACACCCTTCGCCTCGTCGGAGAGCCAAACCTCACGATCGCACAGGCGCTCGGCTTCGTCACGCTCAAATTCGCCGACGACTACCCACTGAAGGGCTACGCGTACAAATCCCCACAGAGCTCGATGAAAACGGCCACGGACTACCTAATGCACGGCCACCCCTTCACGGCCTACGGCGCACGCGTCACCGAAGGGACACTGGCCGAGTTCGCACGACGTGCCGACGTCAAGACGGGGCTGACACGCAATATCGCCACCGCGCACGGCGTGATAGGCGACGCGCTGGGGACGGTGCGACAAAAGAGCAAGGAGGTCAAGGTTCGCCTACACTTCCGCGCCGAGACATTCGCCGAACTGTGGCGCAATTACGACGCCCTGCTTTACGACCTAACGCGTCCAGGTGCGCGCACAATCCGAGTGCGCGACCTCGGCAATCGCGACTATCAAGCCTACTACAAGAGCGCACAAGTGACGGCCTTCTATCCCGACGACCGCCCTTGGCTCGACACGACGCTCACACTCGTAGTTCTGCGCGAGCCAAATTAACAACGACACTAACCACAACAGAGCTATGATTATCTACGACAGCAAAGGATCGAAGCTACTCGACGTCTCCGTCGACGACGCGAGCTTCCGCCACCGGGCTATCAAGGGCGATAACACGCTGACGCTGAAATACTCTCTACCCGATCACGCCGAACTCCCTAGGGGGGCCTGGTGTGAGTACCAGAGCGAGCGTTATGAGCTCCTCAACCCAGAGGCAATCAAGATGCACCACACGCGCAATTTTGAGTACACGGTCACGCTCGAGGCTCGCCAGTCACGCCTCAAGCTATGGAAGTTCCGCAACAACGTAGACGGCCGCCTCAAATTCACTCTGACAGCCACGCCACGGGAACATCTCGAGATGCTCGTCGCCAACCTCAACGCACGCGACACGGGCTGGACAGTAGGCGACTGTATCACGACGCCTGAGAAGCTGGTAAGCTACGACCATAACTCCTGCTGGGACGCTCTCGGGAAGATGGCCCAGGAGTTCTCGACCGAGTGGGAGATTGCCGACAAGCGCGTCTCGCTACGCAAGGTTGAGTACAACAAGACCAACCCGCTGGCGCTTGCCTACGGCTTCGGTCGGGGCCTCAAGACGGGCGTCGGTCGCACGGCCTCTGGCAAGACTCCGACGGAGATCTTGTTCGTCCAAGGTGGCGACCGCAATATCGATCCAGCGAAGTATGGGGCAAAGACGTTGCACCTGCCGAAGGGCCAGACGCTAGCCTACGACGGGTCGAAGTTCGAGGGCGAAGCTGGCTTCGCCGCCGCCACCGCACGGCGCTACAAGGTAGATGCCGAGGGACTGTCGGTGAGCCGAGCCGACAAGGCCCTCGAGACGCGCGCCGAGGATAGCCTGGGTGCAACGGAGATCTACCCGAGTCGTGTAGGAGTAGTCGGTAGTGTGGTCGCTGTCAATACGGCGAAGCACTTCTACGACATCATCGACGCCTCGATACCAGACGCGCTCGACTACGAGAAGGCGCTAATCGCAGGGGAGACGATGACTATCATCTTCCAGTCTGGACAGCTGGCCGGTCGCGAGTTCGAGGTCAAGTACCACCATAAGACGACGAAGAAGGCGGGGAAGCGCTTCGAGCTGATCCCCCAAGAGATCGACGGCGTGACGATGCCGAGCGAGACGTTCAAACCAAAGGCGGGGGACAAGTACGCCGTGTTCCACGTTTCACTCCCACAGGCCTACGTCGCCGACAACGCCACGAAGACGGGTGCAGAGTGGGAGTTGTTCAGGCAGGCCGTCCGCCACCTCTACGACAACGAGGAGCAGAAGTACACGTTCACGGGCGAACTCGACGGCCTATGGGCTAAGCGCGACTGGGTGAACATCGGCGGGCGCATCATCCTTGGCGGTTACATCTCCTTCCGCGATGACAGCTTCGCACGTGACGGCGTACTTCTACGCATCGTAGGTATTAAGGACTTCGTCAATGCACCACACTCGCCAGTCCTAGAGCTATCGAACGACGTCGTCGGATCGTCCTTCTCGGGAGGCCTGCAGAAGATCAAGGACGACGAGGCTCTCGTCGAGGAGTATCACAAGGAGGCAATGCAATTCACTAAGCGACGCTTCCGCGACGCAAAGGAGACGGCGACTGCCCTCATCGAGGCTGCCCTTGACGGTTTCACGGGGAAGGTCTCGCCTATCGTGGTACAGACGATGCAGCTACTCGTCGGCGACGAGAGCCTGCAATTCCGATTCGTCGACAACCGAACATCACCGAAGAAGGTCGAGCACAACGTGAAGTGGAACAAGGCGACGCGTCAGCTTGAAATCCCCTCAGGGACTATACAGCACCTAACTATGGGTATCAAGACGCTGAGCGCTAGCCACGCACCGAGCGAGTACAAGTACTGGGATATACAGGGGCTGACGTCGGCACGCCTCGACGAACCCGATAAGAGCTACTACGTATATGCACGCGTCGAAGCTAACGGCACACGCGGCACGTTCCGCATCGAGGAGAGTGCACGACGCTTCAACAGCGAGGCGGGCGCGTACTGGCTACTCCTCGGCCTGCTAAGCTCCGAGACTGACGGCGAGCGTTCATTCGCCACTGTCTACGGCTTCACCGAGATCCTGCCCGGGCAAATCCGCACGGAGAAGATCGCCACCCCCGACGGCTCGGCCTACTTCGACTTGCAGAGTGGGGTGATCGCCTCGAAGAGCATCCGATTTGTCTACTCCGACGGATCACTCCACGAGTACCCCAACGACTACCTGCACAAGTCGATCCGTGAGGGTACGACCGAGATACAGGGCGGTCTAGTGCTAGGCTCAATCATCGGTGCTAAGGACAGCACGGGTGCGGTAGTCTCCTACCTCTCTGGCACGGCTAGCCTCCCCGCCTTTGCGTGCGGTGTCACGGGCTTTGGTACGTCTAGCTACAAGGCAATCACCGAGCTCCGTCACAACGGCACGGGTCACATAGGCGCTATGCATATCGAGCAGGGAGGCGAGGTAGTGACCTTCCGCCCCGAGGGTAGGGGCTACACTACGGTGCGTATCGGAGGGGGGCAGGCCAAGCTAGAGGATCTCAAAAATCGATCTGAGCAGGACAGCCGAGGCTCGGTGCAAATACCACGGCAGAGCCACGACCTGAGGGACACGGAGGGGCGTAAGACGGTCACGCTCCTATCTACGGCCGTGCGAGTGCTCAACGCTGGGTCTACTATGACGCTGAGCCTACCAGTCTCTGTCGACGCCTACAGTGCAACCAACTGGTACGCTGAGGTCAATAGCAAGGTAGAGATCTCCGTCAAGATGGAGAGCTCTAGAGGAGACGTTGCCTACAGTAAGTTTATCGGCCTCTCCTTCAGCGAGGAGATCGACTACAAGAACCCAGGGAAGCCGGGGAAAAGATGGAAGGCAACTCTGGAGAGGACTCTGGAGGATGAGATCGTCGGGCTACAGGACGACATCTACACACTCAAGGTCGAAGCCTATATGTCGGTGAACTACATTAAGGACGATTTCCACACAGACGAGTCCGCTTGGATGGGTCTATCAGCCAACCCGACAACGGGGGAGTACAGGATCAAGGGAGTCAACAGTTCAGCCCGTGAGGTGGTGTTCAGCCAGCAGGGGATGAGCGCCTTCTTCGGTAAAACCCGCTTCTTCTATCTCCAGGGGCAGGCGACAGGTGGTGATGATACCTTCCTCACGGTTCGGGGAAAGACCGACATGCCAGGCGTGCTCCTAGGTGGGCGTGTCGAGCCACGCTCTGTATCCTTTGAGCATACGTGGGGGGCGAAGCGTGACTCCCTACGGGTAGATCGTATAGGGCGAGGTCTGTACAAGATCTACCACGCTATAGGTCACAAGCAGTACACCGTGGTGTGCAACGCAGCTGGTAACGGAGGGCACAACGCCAGCTACGTAGAGATAGAGGCCAACTACTTCACGATACGCACCAACCACGACAACGGCACGTACGACGACGTCTGGTTTTCCTTCGTGGTGATCGGAGAAAACTACGTATAGTAGATACAATAACCTATTAACCAACCTATTAACTAACTTTTTATGATGCAACTAAACGCTCAGTGGGTC
>ERZ773083.303-NODE-303-length-42735-cov-18.922868_pt1 | contig 42735 bp, 46 predicted proteins | sample MGYA00511465_ERZ773083 | MGnify/ENA primary metagenome ERZ773083 (study PRJEB29015, sample SAMEA2738001) | human oral metagenome | biome: human oral; feature: human-associated habitat; material: dental | place: China | collected 2060 ... | reverse complement strand
GTGTTTCACAGAGAATATTTGTTTCCCATTCCGTCATTAGCTCTGGTTCCATTTCGAGATGGAAATTCGTCTCCGTATCGGCATCACGCATGAATTCCATCATAGGTCGATGATGATGTGGCGCACAGTTAAAAGTTCTATCAACAAATTTAACTTGTTTTACCTTATGATCGATAAACCACTGTAGTTCTTTAAAAGTTCTTTCCTGCGGAAAAAAGCGAACTGTATTTTTATTGCCAGATAAACAGTACTGACAAGAGAATGGGCACCCTCGAGAGGATTCATAGTAGATGATTTTATGTTCTAAATCTATCATATCCTCTTCTACATATGGGAATGGTATAGTACTCAGATCTTTTACCTCTACCGTATCAGTAGAGCCCAGGAGTCGGCCAGAAATGTGGCGACCACGTACGCCAGGAATCTGCTCTTCTAAGCCATCCTTGCCAGCGATTAGTGCACTAATAAGTTGATAAAAAGCTTCTTCCCCCTCACCTTGTACGACATAGTCCACAGCAGCACAACGATTTAAGATTTCATCGGCTGTGAAAGACACCTCCGGCCCACCTAAAATAATTTTAATATCTGGTCGCACAGCTTTCACCATGTCTACTACATGTAAAGTCATCTCAATATTCCAGATATAACAAGCAAAGCCCAATACATCTATATTGCGCTCTGTAATATCGCTAAGAATATGTAAAACAGGCATATTAATAGTATATTCTACTATATCGTATGCCTGTCCGTGAGCCTGCCCATACGCTTTGAGATAACGCAAAGCCAGAGAAGAATGTATAAATTTTGAGTTTAATGTGGATAAAACTACGTTCATAGGTCCCCTTTAAATCATCGAATGGCTCAGCCACCGTCTAGTCATAATATATGTATTTTATCATATATTTTTAGTATTTTCATATATTTAGTTAAATTCCAGTAATAATCATTGTGGCCATGTTTTTACACAGAATGATTATATGCAAAAATCATCAATAATAACATATAAATTTTGACGTTTATTTGACGTCAAAAAAAATAAGGGGTACCGATTGGGTACCCCTTTTGTTGTAATTTACTATTCAATATTATGTTTAGTGGTAAAATTTGCGATTTTTACTTCTAATCTAATTCAGTTAATCGGAATAATTTACCATTCCGGAACAGCATTTCACAGCGATGGTTATTTTCATCAACTAACGTTGCTTCAAATAAACCTTCTTCTGGAACTTGAATATCTTCTGCGAAGTTGTAAGTTTTGTTGTTAAATTCAAATGTCTTTGCCATATTTTCACCTCATTGTAATATTGCGCCGCCAATATCAATATTGTAAGCGTCAATTATCTTCTTTCGTAATTCTCTAAACTCCTTACCATGACCTTTGAAATGGCACTCAACAGTAGCATGTGCTAACTCATGATAGATTGTATTTAATTCGATGTCTTTATCATGATTATCCTTGCTTAGTTCCACCAAGCAGGAATCATCATGATACCAATATGTTATGCCTAGTAACTTTTTACTTCGCCCAATATATTTATGTATTAACAAATTAGGCTTAAAAGAATAACCCAATGCCTCGATATTGGCTATTGCTTTTAAAAATATATCAGCATACGGCATCATGTCATCGTCAAGATATAGTGTACTGATTTTATCACCCCCATTAACTATCATCTAATAGTTGACTGTTGCAAACCGTGCAACTCGGAGATATTTGGATCACCTACCATCTCATAACTTTAACCAATGCGGATGCGCCTTTAAACTCTGAACCTTTAAAGTGTGCTAAACCCTCAAAGCGTTTATCTTCATAACCTACTGTTTCATATACTTCACCATTAGTCATTACAGTTACACCAGCTAATATGCTATGTGGTTTATCTAACTTGATTTTATATACATCGACTTTTTGTTCCTCTGTGTTAGGAACTACCGCCGTTCTATCAGATTTTTCTGTTGCTGCTTTAGGTAAATTAGGGTTGCTATGTGCAATATCCTTTTTCACATTTTCTGCAGCTTGTTCGACTGTAGGTGCTTGTGTATAGTAAGTCGCTACTGGTTGAGTTCTTTCCTTAATGGAAATAACTTGTTGTGCTTCATCTTTGGTAATATGAATTGCATTAGCCAATTTTACAGGATCTTTTATTTGTTCCTGTTTTAATAACACAGGCTTTTCAATCTGATGTGAATTATATATTGATACCCCTACAATAGCTAAAATAATTAAAATTACCCCTATTAGTAATGTTTTATGTCGTTTTAGATAACATAACACCTTGAAAGTCCAAAGGCTCATCATAGACCCCTTTCTTGCATTTCTTGCGAGAACATTTCTAATGCTTGTGCTTTTTCTGCATCGAACCGTTCAACAAGATTTTCACGCAACCAACTAGGATTACCTTCATAGTTCCATGGATGCAACTTTCGCTGTTCATATGCACCATTAATTAAATCCCAGTCAAACTTAATGTCGTTTACATAAGATAAGTTCCAATCAGGCTCCCAACCCGGAACATATTGCATTGCCTCTTTAAAAAGATTAACAACTTCACCGGGACCATATTGAACAGCCGCAGAGAACACAACATCACGCAATGCTCGACTGTGAATATTTACATCAAAGAGTTCATTGGATAATTCCTTACATGCCACATCATAATAAGCATATTTGATGTAGTCATGTTGCATTTCCATGAACCCCTTAGGGTCCACAGTTCCTAGCTCTTGCCATTTGCTAATGAACTCATCGGAGTTAATAGGTCCTGCACTTTGAAGGGCTCTTGCATAGTCCTTGTAAAATCCATCTTCTTGACGCAACCCCCAACCAAGGAACGCATCCACACTTCCGCAATTACTTGCCAATTGATAAGCACCATACGAAATTCCCCCTCGGTCCCCCTCGCCTGTTGATACAATAGCTGGGTCCCCATTGCTTTCATACGCAGCACTTAATTTTCCTAGTTCCATTTGTTTTGCTCCTTCCTATTTGATTCACGTCCTCCTAAATAGCCAACGAGCCCGGAGGAAATACTCATGGCCAATTCGTTATAACCATAAAGGACGGCCATTATATTGACCGCCCCTAGGATGAGGATTGTTAACACCTCACGAATACTAATTTTTTCAATCATTTAATCGCCTCTTTTACAGATTTAATAAATGCTATTAATTGCTGAATTAAACCGATCGCACGTTTGAACCACCTCGATTCTACTAATTCAAGCTCGATCATATTTTCTACACAAGATGCTAACTCAATTACAATGGGAATAAGATACATTCCGGTGCTTAATAACACATCGATGCGACCTAAGAAAATAAATTCTACATCTGGTAATGTAAGTAAGATAAACGACAATACAAATAACCAAGGATATGATTTGACCAGTTTCTTTGTCATATCGGCTCGCAGTTTATTACTGACTAGGAACCTATGTTTCTTTCCATTGATTTCAACATATCCCCATCCACGCCAAAGTATGGCCAATATGGTATTGGCTACTGTACATGGCCTATTTGTTGCAATATTAAAATTGCGCACCTCGACTAAGATGCGCAATATCGTATCAACAAATACCAATATCAAAGTACAAAATATAGCTAATGATATTTGTACAAGTTCATGTTCATTTAATCCCACCATAATAGATGGCGATGGAGCGAAGATTTCAATCATATATTCCCTGTCCTTTCTATAATTAATCGGTTCATGCCATTTCCTAAAGAATCTCTACGACTTATCTGATTATCGATATTGAACGTAATTAAATCATCGTTATTAGAATTTCTATATGTTGTAATTGTGATTTCAATATCCTTAGAGGTTTGCATTGTTAAATCATGATATTTCTTAGATATCCCCTCGGTTAATATACGATATTTCCCTTTTGGTAAATACACATACCATCGATTGAATTTATCTACATTTCTAGATTCCCATTTCCATGTATTGAACCCTATTGGATCATATTGTACATATCCTCTATCTCCATTTGGTTTTAATACATTTAGCGGAGTTGAATTGTCTGATACACGTGCATAATAATCGTGTCCATTAAAATGGACACAGATGTAATTACCACCTGTGTCCTTGGAATTATCTGTTAAGTTATATGATTGTATTTGCCCATTAGGTGTTTTAGTTTTGATAACTGCCATTATTCCACCCACAATTCTGCGCCATTGGCAAATTGGATTCTATTTTGCTGACCTTCGCCATATATTTTTTTCCAACCTTTATTTTGACCATTAGAAAAACCACCATAATATACACCATCATCACCATTATCTGAAATAAATAGTCGTCCACGCCATTTATTTCCATATTGGCTGTATTCAAGTAAAACACCATTTTGTGGTGCTCCATTAGCTTGTAAAACCTGCTTTATAATTAATCGATTGGCATTATCGTCCACCCAATCATCAATTTGTGTTGGATCATTATATGAAATAAACCCTCGTTTAGCAGAAAGCCCACCATTAGAGATAACTTGGTTACCTTGTTTTCCTAGATACGCATTATCAGCATCCTTTTTAGTCATTAAAGTTCCTGTTGAAGATGCATCATCTTCGGTTAACACTTTGAATGTTTTATTTTTGTTAGCGTCATAATAACCTATTGAAGTCCCTAAAAATATAGTTCGGTTATCACTCATACCAAATTCCATGCTATTACCAGTAGACATCTTGACAGCATGATGAGCGCTTCCTTTAGTATCTGTTACTTGAACAGACGTATTATTTGGCATAATAATAGGGCCTTTCATCTTGCCACCACTAAGCCCTAAATAATCAAGATTTTTCAATCGCTGCATATTGATTGAGTTTTCAAAATCGTAATTTGGGTCACCTACATATATATCAACTTGGTGACGTTTGTTAGGCTTTTGAGTAAGCACAGCAAAATAGAACTTGCCATTGTAATACGCAATATCTTCTATTTCAGTTTCACGATTGATTTCAATAATCTGTTTAACCGTCCCAAACGGAGTGCATTCAACTAAGCTCCCTAATGTTGCTGACATGATTGCGCCATTTAACATAAAGGCCCCGTTATTATTCATGTCCGGATAGATATAATCAACTTGGTACGTTTTGAGTTTTTTGAACTCATCATTGTACAGATTAATAGTTCGTACTCTTTGGTTACCTGCGATAGGTACAATGGATACATAAGTCCTTGTAATTGGATCGTAGTCAATGTTAAATACTTTTTCTTGCAATGTAACAGTTTTTTCGATTGCCATAGTATCGGCATTAATAACCGTTATATTATTTCCGTTTTTTAGCCCATTTGCGAGGTAAATCTTATTAGTAAAGCGATTGTACGTCATGGTATTACAATGCCCTAGACGCTCAGAATCCGTGAATTTATAAGTACCTACTTTTTCAAAAGTGTCTGGATTGAGCTCATAAAGAATTTGATTAGTACCCTCACCATTGATACAAGCCAGTACAAATACATTCTTTTTGGAATTGTAAGTAAACCCTTGGCACTGATTTACTTCCGCATCATATGTAATGTTTTTCACGAATGCGATGTTGGATGCGCCTTTTAACATTGGCGTTTCTGTAGGATAATATGGCTTGATATTGGTATATACCCCCATATCCATTACAGAACCTACAGTATTAAAGGTTAAATGCTCAGTTAGTTTGTATTGTCCATTTGGGACTAATAAAATCTTATTGGCCAAATTATCATTAGCACGTTTAAATGCTGCCGTATCATCAGTTACACCATCGCCTACAGCGCCGAAGTCTTTAACCGATACGATACCGTTCAAAGAATTCTTAGATACAAATGTCGCTGCTGCCTCTGTTTTAGTTACAATACCTTTGCCACCAGGCACTGCAATTTCCTCGGCTTTCGATGCTGCTATTTCAGCACGCTTGGCCGCATCTTCTGCTTTCTTAGCATTGCCTACACTAGCAATTTGTTTATTATCAATGTCTGATTTAATCGTGTCTGCTTTAGATACTAAATCATTAATTTGTTTCTTATTCGATTCTGCCTGCGCAGCATATGCTTTCGTATTATCTGCAAGCACTTGGGTTTTCTCAAATGTATCAGCACTTTGGATAAGAGCTGTATTTGCAGTCGCTAATTTATCATCAACTGTTTGAGATAATGCATTAATATTATCATTAATGGCTGTTAGCTTAGTTGCATTGTCTTGTACTTCGCTTGCTTTACTCTCTGCAGTTAATGCAGCTGCAATTGCTTTTTTAGCCGCCTCTACAGAATTATCAACAATATCACGTGCAACTTGATTTGGATCTTCATCAGCACCTACACGAATTTGCAACGTACGATCTAATTGTTCTTTTAATTCTTGTAGAATCAAAATAACCTTATCGCCCATACCTTCAATATGATTGTAGGGCCACTTATTGGCTAATTCTGTAGTTTGTGAAATTGGAGTACGTCTGATTAAAATAACCTTATGAGTTGCCGGCAATGGCTCACCAATACTTGGATATGTTAAGGTTTTATTTTGAGCATCATAAAGAATATTCCCTGTTTGCTCTGTTTGCCGTCCGTCTCCATCAACTAGAATAAGGTTGATGTCTTTAATATTATTAAAGTCATACGGCCAAATAAAGGTCTTATTCTGTCCATCACATTGATATTGAACTATTGGATTGCTGACTTGTGGAATCACAATATCCCGCCTTTCTTTGCATATAAAGAGGACTACCTAAAACTAGGTAGTCCTTACTTTTACTGTTTCTTTTTCTTTTCTTTTTTAGTCTTTAAACGCTTGTCTAACAAAATTGACATGAATACATCTTCAATTTTAGCGTCCGTATCCGTTACACCTACACGTAATAACGTCCAGAAGGCATCGGTTACAGTGTCACTAAAACCAGTTATACGATTGGAAACCTGACTGAGCGAACGGCCTACATCTACAAAGTCCTTATTGTCACTAGAAATGGCTTGTCCTGTATCCCATAATTTTTCAAAGATACTTAATCCCATTACGGTATTACCTTTATTGTATGGACGTTCTCCTAAAATAAATTTCATACCCATAGTGGCTATATCTCTTACTAATGGAATCCCCATAGTTCCTTGTTGTACAAATTCTTCGGCAAAAGACTTGGCGATAGATTCTGGATCATCATCGTCACCATTTGTCATGGCTTTGTAAATTGTCATACCAATTGCCTGTGATATGATCCCCCACCATAACACTCTTGCAAAAGGCATCCAATCCCCTTTATCTTTGCTTATATACCATGATTCAGCGATGATATTATACAAAGTATTAGCATACGAATAAAACGGAACAAATAATTGAACCCATTGATTCCGTGAACGTTGAATGGATGCTGCATCTTTAACATCACCACTTCCGAATATATCTCGTACTGCTCTGTCTCCTGCCTCAATTGCTTGTTGATTAATCCATTCAGTACTTACCCCTTCCTTAGATTGAAGTTCGGCAACCTTTTGATCATACGCAAATTTCCATACTGGTATGGATAATGCGAAGTCTGTTTCTGTGAGCAGTCGGAATCCCATGTTATTAATTTCATCACGGATTTCAGCACCTTTTTCAAACTTGTACCCGCCGATATTCTTATCATTAATGCGGAGCCCCTTTCCTTGGATGGTTAATCCCTTTTTAAGGTCTTTATCTAAAGTTTGAATACGTTCCCTCATGAATATGGATTGTTCCATAACAAAATCACGAGTATTATTGTAGGTTTCTGTACCATGACCATAGAACCCTACTCCTGCATGATTAACAGCACGAATTACATTGCCCGCACCAATACGATATACAGCAACAGGAATGTTTAAGGCATTTTGGATAGCAACTGATGCACGTCCAGCCATAATAGCCATTGTTGCATTATGTTTAAGGAACATTAAAATCTTACCAACATCATCCATCTTAGCCGCTTCATCCTTCCAATTATCACGAACCCAAGTTCGCAAGAATTGATAGGAATTCATTCCGAATTTCTCAACAATATAGTTTTGGAACTCTCTATTGGCTACTAATCTATTTACATCAGTCACAGCTTTACGCATAGTTATATGATTGATTGATTCGGTAATAGTCTTAGGAATAACGTCAAAATCAAGCAATAATGACTTATCTTTAACCACATCCAAACGGCTTTTAGTAGCACTCATGCCAGTTCCTAATATTGCATTACTACTAACCATAGTTTTTGCAATATCTTCGACTTCTTTGTCAGATATACTAGCATTAACTTTCGGATTATAAACAATCGGATAATACTGACCAATGATAGTTCTACCACCAATAGTGAATGTGATGCCTTCTTCCTTTTTCAATGGATTTCCATAAAGTTCCTCTTGAACTTTGCTGCGTTCAGCATAGAAAGAATTGATATGATCCCATGTTCTGATAATGAATTCCCAATCTTTATCAGTAAGGATTTCTTGAAAGGCTTTTTCCATTTCAACTTCAGTTACCTTGGCTGTCTCCATTGCACGTTGTCGGTTGCGTTCTGTACCCCAGTTTAATGCTAATGCAATGACCTGTTCTTTGGTTAGATTCCGTAATTCCCCAACATCATACATATGCTTATTCCGAATGTTGAATAATTCACGTTTACCATATACAGAGGATACATCTTTAGCTAATCGCCGCATGGATACTTCCTTGCGTTCATTAAATGCTTGTGTTGCACGGCTAATCGGATCATAAATGTATTTCACCGCATTAGGCCCTAATCGTCGTAAGAATGTTTCAACCTTGAGCAAAGATAAATTACCTTTATTAATAAGTCCTGCAACGGCTTCCAAACCAGTTTGATTATTTTGTGCATTAAATACATTCCCATTAACTTTGCCAAATGTATCGATTGCTTCCGTTAATATGCCATCTACTGCATCATCAAATGTAATCGATTCACCTTTATCATTAAGGATAGTCGAGCCTTCATAAGCATTGCGGCCATTCTTATACATACCTGTCATTAATTCTTCGAGTGTGTTCAATTGGCTTATTGTAAGATTTTTAAATGACATAGGTGTTTTGCCATAGAACAATTGAACAATCCATGGGTCAAGGAATGTAATGCTTTGGTCACCTAGAATATCCGCATCAGGATCCAATGCATTAATTACCGCATTCATATTAAAGCCGTCTACTGGTTCTAGTCCGTCATACTTGGTAAGTCCCATTTGATACGCCATGTGAGTATAGAAGTATCGCATGTTAGGCTCAATAGCAATCGGATTTTTAGGACGTGTCATTCTGTTGAGATTATCAAGCAGTTTTGTTCGTAACTTCTTAATGCGAAGTGCATTGTCAAACGCAACACGAGCTCGAGCTTGATTTAGAAGTTGTAATTGTTTAGCTTGTAGTGCCTCTTCCAGTTTATTGACTGCCAATGCCCTATCAGCACGCTTACCTTCACGAATGGCTTGGTTTTGATATTTCTTATATTGAATGGCTTGAGATAAGGTCAAATCGCCTAATTCCTGTCTAGCACGGTTCATATAATCACTTATCACACCTACGCCACTATCACGAATAGCACGTACATTATTAATGCGTTCTTGTAATTGTGCCTTTAGCCTTTCAATACGATCTTGTGCAGAATCAAGTTCTTTTGATACAGCGCCTAATTCTTTAGCTACCTTTTTGTTATCATCAACAATTTGTTTTTCGATTGGTTCTAACTCAGATTCAAGCGTTTCTGAATTAGGGTCAAGTCGATTTAACTTATCGAGTAGTTCCCAGTTTTTAGCAAGGTCACGATTGGTTTGTGACTTAATGATTTTAGCTTCCTCTTCAGTCAATTTCATTTGACCGTCTGAAGATAATAACCACTCTTCGGCAATTTCTATGTTAGATTTACCAATATGGTTATCTTCAATGAATGTCTGTTCAGCAGATTCCATAGCTTGATTAACAGCTTCATTAAATGTAAATCCGGTTTGTTCACGTTCAGCAGCTTCTAATTCTTTAAGTGTGCCGTATCGAGTATTAGTTAATGCATCTTTACCAAATGCATTATAGCGTTGATGGTCTTTATAAATTGGGTATGACTCCATTAACCGCTTTTCAATATCGGCTTGAATAGAATCTTTTTCATCGTTCCATTCTTTAATTGGACGACTTTCCAATTCTTTCATATACCGCTTCATTACACGCTCTTTTGCCATTTCCCCGACGTCGGCAATATAGCCTTGAACCTTTGCTTGCTCAGCTTCATCGAGCTGTTTGAATAGCTTGCTAGATTCAAATTGTTCAAGTGCCTGTTCTTTTGTGTAGGCATCTATATCTTCTTGGGTAGCGATCATACGTGCCATAATGTCTTGGATTTCCTTTGGTGGCAATCCGCCTAGTCGTGTCACCGCACGATAGATACGGGTTAACCACTTCGAGAACATTCGGAATACACGTTGCAATCCTTTAGTCGGTGCCTTACCTTCACGTAAATATGCTTCCCATCCACGAGCAAATTTTTCATGTGCTTTTGTATTGTCAGCACCTTTTATATCATCCCATTCAGACCACTCTTTCAACTTGTTCCAATCCGTTACAAGTTGCTCTGGAGCGTTTTCCATTTCAGCTAGGTTCTTAATATCGTCAAAAAATACGTGTCCCATTTCATGTAGGAACGTTGAGCGGTCAGCAGTTTTGAAGATTTGAATAAGGCGGTCAGTAGGACTATTAATTTGCGTCATACCATTAATAGATTGATTGTATTTTTCGATGACTTTGATTGCTTTATCATCGAATACTACATAGCATCGCCCGTCTTGTTCGCCATCGTAGTATATGCCTTTTATACCGATACTATTTAAAAATTCACTAGCCTTTTTAGCATTTTTCACATTATGAAGATTAAAATGTTCATCATTACCAAGTGCATGAGATAAGAATGAATACAGCTGTTTACCATCAATATTTGTTTTCTCTAATGCACCATATACATCAGTCTTAACATTCGAGATAGCTTTTTCTTCACGTTCTCGTTCCAACTGTTTTTCTTTCTCGTATTGTGAATATAGATCATATCTAAACTTTTTATACACAGCTTCCAATAAACCTTCATTACCAGCTATGGTATCAATATTTTCATCTATACCTACTGACTTCAAAAATCTATCAATATTTCTTTTTTGAATTTTATTGATGTCATTTATTGTTTTATTTTTGTTATGTAGTTCAGATATTATGTACCCTACATCCATAAAGTGTGTGTATTTATTTGTCCATTCATCACCAATAATAGACCCTTTGTGATATTTAATTAATAGACTTGTAAAACGTTCCAGTTGTTCTTCTGGCATTTTATGTAATCCGTTTTTCAAGCTATCTCTTACATATCGACTATATCCAGAAATAGGATATTGCTCTGGTAATAACTCTGTTTCATTTGGTATTTCTACTTTAAAAATGGACTTCCATTCTTGTTTAGTAAATTTACTTTCTTTTAATAACTTAATTGCTTCTACAGCTCTTTTGGTTTGTGATATAACAAATTGAGTATTTTTCCCTTTCTTTGAGTCTATAAATTTATGTAAACTTTTAATTGCCTTATCGTTACTCCCTACTTCCGCAATTTCAGTAAGAGCCATAGACAAAGGGTTTTCATCGTTTATAACATTTCCTGTTTTCTCATCATACCATTCTGCATCTTCATTTATTTTATACTTTGTTTTCTCTGTAACAATCTCTATGCTATTTGCACCTAATATATCCCTATAATTTTCTGCTATCTTCTTATCTTTAGCAAAATACAATCCCCAACCATGTGCTTGATTGCCCTCACCAGTACCAATAGCACCTAAATCAAACTCATCAAAATTATGTGGTGAACCATGCCATGCAGCTTGATAGTATTGATAATTATGTTGTTTTCTGAGCTTGTCTAAATCATTTTCGTTTGGTATACTATTGTTAACAATAAACTGTTTAGTAACCGGTTGGGCCATTTGTTGCCTGCTACCCGTTACTAGACGGTTTATTTTTTTTGTATTCGCATATAACAAATTGCCATTTGCGATTTGTTGATTATACCAATTAATATTACGTCTTGGAGTAATGGTTTTAATTTTATTTATATTTGTTCCATTAGCAGTTTTAGTAAATGTAACGACAACTTGGATGTTCTCACCGCTTGCATTTATATTTGGATTACCGTTTTTAGCATACATATCTAATACAAGGATTGCTTCATCAGGAACTGCTTTTTGTGAACGACCATTATAATTCTTAAATACAGCAACTGGATTTGCTATTTTTTTAGGTAATAATTTAATGTCATCAATTGATATTTGATTAGCGTGTTTCCCAGTAATTACTTTATGAATTATGCTCGGATCAATCATGACATCGCCGTCAAATCCTAACATTTGTAATACGAGTGGAGAATCCATTATTTGAACAGTTCGATTAATTTGTTTTCCGCTCAATTGATTCTCAACAACTTGCCCCCAATTCTTTATAGCTGTTTCTATTTTTTGCTGCATTTGTAATGGTTGTGCATACCCATTGTTATATGCGCCCCCGTTCATTTGTACACGAACAGTATTGAAATAATCCATGGCTGTATAGTTACCACGCCCTGCACGTCGCATGATATCAGCCATAATATCAGCATGTTGTGCCATAAGCAATGCATTAGCTTCCGCCGTATCACGTTGTTTACGGTCTACAGTTTCATCACTCATTATGGATTTAAGTGATTGATACACTTCATAACCAGATTTAGATAATTGCATACGTAATGCGATGTCATTATCTGCCAATTCAAATAGCTTATCTCGCATAAATTCTAGCGACTCAATCTGTTTAAGTGTATGTTCCATATCAGCATAATGGGCACCCGCTTGATTAAGTGCTTCTGGATTATCTGCTAATGCACCTTGCGTACGAGCCAAACTAGATTGATACGCCATTCGTCTACGTTCTGCATTAGAACGTGGTGGTTTATTTTCACCTAACCATGTAGGGGTTACACCGCTAGTACGTGCGGTTTCTAAATCTGCATCCATAGCATCAAAATCACTTGTATATTGTTCTCGGTATTGCTCGGTTAATTCCTTGTACACATTGTTAAATGTTTGTTTAATGTGTGTCGGATCCGCAAGAACTATATCAAGCATTTCTTTATCTACACCGGATGTTTCATCAAAGTAGGAACGAATAATATCATTCTTAACACGCTCTGCACGTTTTTCAGTATCATCCTTAACAAGGTCTTTCATAGCATGGACTTCTTCTTTGGCACGTTCAAGTGTTTTCATAGAAAGACCACCACGTGTAAAGTAAGAGGATTCTTCCAACGCTTTAACTGTTTCTTCCGATAAGCCACCGCTTAATTGAGCATAGGACCCGATAGGTATTTCGATTGGAGCATCGGCGGTAATTGCCTTGGATACTTCCTCTTGAGTAGTAAGTCCTGCATCTACCATATTACGGATAGCCGCTTGACCTTCTGCAGTTTCAGCCATTTCATTAACATTTACATATGCAGTAGACACACCTATATTATCGCCCTGAGCTTGTACGATTTTACCGTAGAGTTCAGGGTTTTCTTTTGCCAAATTATTAACTGCAGCATCATTCTTTAAATTCTGCATGATAACATGACCGTTACGGTTTTGTTCTTCCATCACCACCATATGTTGTTCTTCTGGTGATAACTTTTGAAAGTCTTTAAAAGCCTTCATGGTACGAACACCGCTAATGCCACCACCAATTACACCAAAACCAACAACGGCAGGTAGTGCTTGCCACATAGCTTCGCCGGCACCAACAAACATATCACCTACAGAATATGGACCCTCTTGATCATTCGATTTGCGCCATAGGTTATGCTGTAATTTTTCGTTGACGTCTTGTAACCCTTCTTCAAATAACTCTGGAGCGCCCGCCTTAATAGAACTCTTTGCCACCTGTGCAGCAGTAACACCAATACCACGATTGAATGTTTCAGCAGCATTGCTAGTCCCTCTTGAAACTGCATTAGCAAGTGCGGACTTAGGAGCGATTTTAGATGCCGCTTTACCAATAGCACGAGTGGCCACAAATTCAATACCCGCATCAACTGCGGCGAACGACATAGCATACTCTTTTGCTTCTTCATTGGAATATACTCGATTACCATTCACATCTTTCTTGTTGATAAGTTCTAGGTACTTGCTTCCGAATGACATTTGATACATTTGTTCTGCCATACCTACTTGTATGCCAGTCTTCAAACCAACTAATGCACCCGGAATAGCACCCTCACCACCAACTGGCGCAGTAGCAGCAGCACCAGCAGCTGCACCTAATGCCATACCTTCTGCAGCACGATTTGAACCTTTGATAGCATGTACAGCCATCATATACCCTTGCGCTGCAGTTTCTCCAATAACCGCTTCTAAAATACTGTTGCCATCAGACTGTCTATATTTAGATAAATTTTCATCTAACCGATTAATTTCTGCTGTTAATTCAGCAATTTTATTAGGATCATTTTCCTGAGATAATTTATATCCGGCTTGGGCGCGTAAGATTTGGTCATTCATAGACCAAACATTCTGTTGCACCGCATCAAATACGCCGTGAGTATTATTAATGGATTCAAGATTACGTAATGCAGTAATTGCTTCAGCAGAACTTTTATAATTTATGGTATTAAGTTCCGGATACATATTACGGATCTCTTGAATTGTTTTTCCTCTATCCATTTGTGCAGCGGCCAATTCAGCACGTCTGATACCTTCTTGGCCACTTGCCATAATTAAATCCGGATTTATACCTAACTTTTCACCACTATCAATAGCGGACCGGCTCCAATCTTCTTTATTCCATAGATAGATTTGTTCGGCACGATGCATGGCCGGTTGTAATATTTCGCTAGCTTTATTTACAAAGTTTTCACTTTGCTCAGGCGTTACGTCTGTTTGTGCCAATGCATTTAAGCTATTAGTATCTACTGTAGCTTGTGACGGATCCTTATGTAACCAATTATTAAATCCACTGGCGGCATTACTTATGGCTTTACCATACGAATTGTCCGTGGTTTCTTGTTGCACAGCACCTTCAAATGGCGTATGTGCATTAGATTGAATGCCAAAAGTACCATTTGTCGCTTGTTCGGGTGTGATTTTATAGTTACCCATTATTGACCTAACCTTTCTGCCAATTCTTCCGGTGTAATTGTATGTGTATCTCCGCTACTATCTTTATAAACATAATAAGGTTGACCGTCATCGCCTGTAGTGTTATATAACCCATACATACCGTTAGCAGCCAATTGAGCATTTGTATATTTAACGGCAGAACCTTTACCGCCAAAGAAATTTGCCATTTTCCCTGCACCCCAGAACTCACCTGTTTTAGTGGATGCAATTGCCTGTTGTGCTACTTCCTCAGCACCCCATTGTGCCATTTGAGCCGGTGACGGATCATACCCATTCTTTTCTCTGAACTCTTGAACCTTTGGATATACAGCAGCAGATACGCCTTGCCATTCAACACCATCAATCTTCCTACCGGCTAGGCTTTCTATGCTACTTTTCATGCCTTTCATATTAGGAGAGTATTTGCCGGTACCATTAGCGTACTCATCAAATTCCTTATTAATTTGCGATAATTGTTGAGGATTAAAATATACGCCCATTTGCCCGATAAAATCATTTAGGTCATCAATGCTTTTAAATTGACCGTTAGCAATAGCTGTTTTCACGCCCAGTACATTTACCTCTTTAGCCTGTGATGCTTTTGCTGCCGCTTTATTAACTGCTATTTGCGCTTGATTCAATTGACCTTGCATAGCTCTTGCATATTCAGGATGAGTAGCAGCATAATCTTGTCGAATCTTTAACGCCGTTATATCGGTTCCGCCGTTTTTAGCATCAGCAGCAACCATTTGTTCTACCTCGGCTTTTTGGTTTTCCAAGGCCACAGCACGGCTATGTGCAATTTGTTGGAGTTGCGTAGCAACATTACGTTGAATCATTTCTTTACGCTGTTGAGCCTGTGCGGGAGTTTCCGCTTGGGCCTGCCCATTAAATAGACGTGATTTAACTTCTTGTATATATTGGCGAACACTAGGCTCATCACCATTTCCTTGTGGTGCATCCCATGAATAATGATTACCATCACTATCGATGGCATCCGGTGCGCCATCTTTCCAACGTTGCCCGTTCACAGGTCCCGCATACCATGCAGCAAAGGCCCCTTCAACACCATATTTTTGTGCATACTCACCTAATTTGAATGCGGCAACTTTCTTTTGTGCTTCCGGGTCAGACATATCAGCACCCGGTATGCCTGCTTGTTCGCTCCATTCAGGCCAATTACTTGGTAAAATTTGGAATAAACCATAAGCACCTGTCCGACCATTAACAGCGCTAGCATCACCGCCGCTTTCCTGTCCCATTACAGCCGCTTTTAAATTTTCGACAGTCGCCTCACCAGTACTGCCCGCAACTTTACCAAATCCACTTTCGAACAATTTATTGGTAACTTTATTCAAAAGATCTGGATCATACGGGTCAAATTCACCAATGACATCACGAATCGTCTTTTCATTGCCGGTTGCCAATACCATACTTGCTTTTCGTACTTTTTGCCGATATCCCATGATTTCCTTTTCGTCAATCAATCCGGATTCGGCGACGGCGTTAATCATCTTATTTGCACCGTCTAAATCATCATCAGAGATTTTCTTTTCAATCATGGTAACTGCAGTATCTTGCTGCGCCTTTTTAACTTGAAGATTAATCGTATTATCGTCATATCCAAGATTAGCAAGTTGAGCATGAACGCTACCGCTTATTTGTTGCATAGTTTGTCCAAATGAATCAGGATTGCTGTTTACAACGCCGTTATTAGCGATGTTTTGAATGCTCATATTCAACGCCTTCATGGCACTATCCTCATATTGGCCACGAACATATCGATTAATTGTATTAATTGTATTTATTCTGTCGTTATCAACAATTTTGTTAAATGCATTAATCGAATCTGTCATCTTAAAATGATATTTTCCAAGAATTCCATTTCGTTTAACAGATTCAATCTCGCTGTAATCAGTAGGAATATTTAATGCATTTTCTCCTTTACGGTTCATAAGACCATTGTCAGGGTCATACATAGCTTGATTCATGGCTTCTGTATATTCATTAGCTGCATTCACTACGTCTACCAATTCTTTTTGCTTTTGGATTTGTAGCATAGTTGAGCCTAAATCGCCAATCGCTTTACCAAGGCTTGATAATCCTTGCTGATTACCACCATATGCCATTTCATTTCCGGTAGCTTGTGTACCGCCTTGAATCGTATTCAGTTTTTGCGTCGGATCATAACTAGCAAATTTCATATCCTACCTCATTTTGTAATCACGCTTAACTGTTACTACAGGTCCCTTATCTGTATAACCAGTAGGGTCACCGCTATACGTAGTCTTCATTTTAGGCTTAGCATATTGTTGTTTAAGCCCATACATAGATGATGCGGCACCAAGAATACTACCTACCATTGCCAAATTGCCTTGACGTCGTGCATTTTTAGCGGAAGCACGTGCGGCGTTAGCCTCATTCTGATAGTTCATACCATTCAGATATTCGTTGTAAATAGCATTATTCTTGTTTTGCTCCCAGTTATACACATCTTTGTTGTATTCATCATAACTACTAGCCATTAACTGTAATGGGGAGCCGGCCATTTGCAATCCACCTGCACCTGCTTCAGCGGCATTCGTTCCAGCTACAAGGCGCATACGATTATCCATTTTGTCACGCTCTTGTAATTGTTGCATGGCAATTTGCTCTTGCTTGCGATCAGATATACGCTTATTAGCTTCTGCCGCTTGCGCCTGTGCGTTATACATAGCAACTTGCGCTTTTGTTTGTTGGTTCTGAGCAATCAATCCGACGCCAGTACTAACTGCGGTTAAGATTGCCGCTGCGGGTAAGCACATATGAAGTCCTCCTTCTTGAGAGTAAATAATTCTAAATCACCAACCTTTACAGTTGGATGGATAATGGCCCCAATCGATTCGAGCCATCGTTTTGTTTTAATGTTTGTTGTGTGAACGTAATTGAATAGCCATTCACGAGTTTCTAACCATTCAGCGATGACTTGATTGCTCAACTTGATGAAACGCATCTGCCACCGCATATCGTTTTCTAATACTTTGTTACCAAGAAAATAAATTCCATACATTCCGTTAACTGGTTCTTTTGCAATTCCATACACACAAATAGCCACATCGTCTTCTACAACGACATGGCTATCATAATCAGATTTGCATATTTCGGAACAGAAATCTTTAAAAGGATACAAACGATTCACCTCTTGGACTTCTATGGCGTCTATCGCCCTTAGGTTGACTTCTAGGTCATGAATTAATTTATCTCTCCGTGTAGGCTCAATTTCATCAATTTTATAGTCCCGGAACATCCTTTAATCCTCCCCCAATTTCAACTATGCGAGTTATCGATAATAAATTAAATGGGAATGGATCACTATGCTGAATGCATATCGATGTATCAGTTGAATAATTTGTTCCCATTTTAGGTAGAATTACAGGTTTATCACCTGTGAATAATTCATTCGGTGGTAATGTAACATCATCCATACGGTCAAATGTGCGGCCAACTTTACCGCCAAAGGATTTATAAACTCGCAATACCACTCTTGTTATGGTAGCTACACGCCCTTGCAATGTGCCATCTTGCATTTGCATTTCTACCGATGGAACACGAATTTTAGAAGTAAACGGTAATCCGATTTTGATATTGCTACCACTAACGTTTAATTGTAATAATCCATCATCTGGCACAACCACATCCGGTTGTTGTTTACCATCAATTACAACTTGCACAGATTGACCACTCAAATGAGGAATGTTAATACTATCAATTGCATTACTCGACTTAAATTCGACATAGCAATCAAGGAATACATTCACATCATCAGAATATAGCGGCACCATACGCTCGATACACTTCACCTTCTTGCCTTGTAATGTGCGCTCAACAAGTGTGTACAAACTATCCTGTTCGCCCTCAGACACGGATTCACAGTACAGATATTTACCATTGGTTACGAAATGTGACCAACCATATACCTTTTGCTCTGGTATATAGGTTAAACAGTTAATCTCCCCATCATTTCTGATGTAATAAATAATACTGTCCGGGTCCTGCGCATACGCACTAGTTATAGTCAAATACCCTCTAACACGTGTCTTAACAAATAACGTGAGGTCTTGCCCTGTATAGTTATCAGACTCGTAACTATAACCCATATCACGAACAGTGCCGCCACGTTCTTGAACAAACACACAACGGTTACCTATGAACTGTGGTTCACATGATAAGGCTCCTCGTTGCGTCTGTGTTTTTAAATTACAGTTGGTAGGAGTAATCGTTTTATCGCCGCTAACAATCCATTCATTACCGCTTGTAAGAATGATTAGATCGTTCGCAGGTACAAGATGTCGAATCTCGTACATTTTGCGATTAATCACAGGTAAGGTAATCGAGCTATCGTCTGTAATAGTACCTTCTACCTTTTCAACGCCAAAATTTGGATAGTCGCCAGTCCGGCTCATCCAAATATAATTGGGGTTCTTATTGGTAGCGGCCACTACAAAGCGGTCTTGATAAAAGGTACACAACTTAGGATAACCATTGCTCCGGCCCCAACTCCCCATCTTCCATTTAGAAGTGGCTTCGTTTTCAACGATACCATTCAAGATATTAATCTTCATGGTCTTAGCATCTACAAATTCTTTAAACTCGATAATACCCCATGTGGTATATGGCAATATAGATAAATCAACATTACATTCACCGCTTTTAATATCTGATTGAATACGTAGCTTTGCATTTGGTTCAATCTTTCCGGCATCGGTTACGTTGTAATCATTATTAGAGGAGTATGTACAGTAGTCTTTCCAAGTCGTCCCATTATTTGTGGTAATTTGTAGTTTTACAGTACCAGTCCATGTCCCATGCGTTGTAAATTTCCAAGCTAGGTCTTGGTCTGTGGAGTAGGATTCTACATTGTAATTAATGTTGTTGTACTCATTCCATTTATTAAAGCCGCCCATAAATGAACGTTTTTCTTTCTTTTCAACTACTGTCCCAGTATTTTTAGTGTGAACGGCCGCAACAAAATAGCCTAGTTGCATGACCATTCCCACCATATCAGCATTGAATAGATCTTTACTTGAACGTATCGTATCACCCGTTACTGTTACGGTAGAGTTAACGTCTGTATTGATTGTGTCATACGGTTGTTCAGTTAACTTGTAGGCTTCAAGTCGCCAATCCGTATCACTATACCGAGATAGTGTCTGTATCGGATATTTCCCACTACAGATGAACATAACGTCACCAGATTGACTACAGTTCAAATCAAACAATATATCGCTAGTAAAAGGAGTTGTAACTTCAATGCCAGTATAAACACCATAATTCCACACACGAATATATTTGTCGCCAAACTCGAGCATGAAGGAATTATTAGTATTTGTAGTAAATTCAAATAATCGTGTTGGCTTGTCACTATATTTAACTTGCCCTACATATTGGCTGCCTTGACGTTTGGCAACGGCTCCATATGGACGAATAACTACATTCTCCGCCTCTAATAAAGCACTTTTATATTGCTCTAAATCAAAGCGGCTCGATACATCCGGTGATACTTCACCAGTTGTAAATGCCAATTGCGAAATATAAATAGGATTACCCATTACCAATCCCTCGCTTTCACATAGCTAGATATGTAAACTGTATCTTGCTTGCGTTCCTTGGCGTTCATGCCTTTTGCCTCTTGAACGGCAGCTTGATACAACTTGTACGCTTGGTCAAACAATCCTCTATCGCCAGTTAATGGCATGGCTAGTGCGCTAGCCAATTTGCACTGCAACATATATAAGGATATCGAATCCCAAATATCCAAATCTGTTACATCATATATATAATCAATGAATGCTAGTGGCACATCACTCACTATGCATTTTTTGTTATTTCCAATATTAAATATGTTGTATTCCGGTTGCGATTCCGCATGAAAGCGATCGCCTTGTGGAATAACTCCTAATATCCGAATGCATTGTTCCGGATACGCATATACATAATTCCACCCATTAATTTTATGGGCGGACAATACCAATCTTTCATTTTTACGAGCAAAATTCCATTCGAATTGCCGTAACACCAACTGTCTAGTTGGGTCATATTGCATACGACATTGGCGGCCTTGCTCTGTTTCTTCTTCAAGCGAATAAAGTAGTCCTGCATTAATTAATGCGAGTGCTTGATTACAAATGTCCGTAGGTGTCATAGTTCCCCCTATATGGTAATAGAGGGATGCATAAGCACCCCTCATATTGTCCCTTATTCTTCCGTAGTATCGGTTTTCTTTTTGCTTGTTTTCTTAGGCTTTTCGTCCCCAGTGTTTTCATCTGGTGGATTTTCATTGCCAGTGTTTTCATCTGGTGGATTTTTGTCACCCGGCTCTGTTTCAGTACCTTTAGGCTTTACTTCACCTACAAATTCAAAACAATCTTTTCCGAAATCATTAATTACATCTTCCGGAATATCAATTGTTTCACCTTTATCAACAAGGCCGTGCATCGTTAAATACATTTTTTGTTTAGTTGTTACTAACATAATTACACCACCTTATCGAGCAATATTCGTATCAAATGTGAGGAATGCGGTAATTGTACCTGCAGTCATATTATTAGCATTGATTCGAATAAACTTTTTCGCACCAGCCGGAATACGCATTACACGTTCTTCGCCTGCTTTAGCATTAGCAGGAAGCGTAACGCCGGTCAACAATTTAGCATCAGCCATATTTTCCTTATCGGAAGTATAGACATTGAATAAACCTGTACCGGTTACATCTGCATCAATACGAATGACAAGCCAAGGAGCGACAACAGCGTCGCCCCCTTCACCATTCATTACTACTTCAGAGTTTGTGTTAGCTGTAATAGCCTTCTTCCAGAAAAATACATTTTCTTTATCGATCATCATAACTTGGTTACCCCCTATTATTTAACTTGTTGTTCACCAATAATTAATGCATCAGTACGACGTACTGGAACGTCATTGAAATCAACAACGATTTTTCCCGGTTCTTTACCTGCTGCAGTTTGATATTGATGACCTTTGTTAAGTTGTTTACGTAAGAAACCACGAACAGTCTTGTTCATATACCAAACTGGACGACCCATACCAAGGTTAGGAATTTTTTCTTCTGCATCAATCATCAAGTCGATAAGGTCAGCGCCTGCAGATGCATCTTTTGTAAGTTTAGATACATCAATGTTCGCAATACGAACAGCATAACGCCAGTCACGGACTGTTAAACCCAAATCCCAAGAATAATGAGTTTGATATGCTTTATATTTCTTCCCTTCACCATCAAGTGCATCAACTACACCATCTGGGTCAATACTAAAGCCAGCTTTACCACCTTTAGGATAGAATCCATACATAGTATTAGGACCCCATACGCAAAGCCAAATAGATGTTAACTGATTACCGGTACCACCTGCATCAATAAGGTTTTCTGCAGAACGAGCAGTTTTATCATTGTATCTTGGAGATAAGCCGATAAACTTTTCAGGCTCAGCTTTAGAACCATAGAATAAAGTAGATGCCATTTCTTGGTTCATAGATTCCAAGAATGCACGATCTTCTTGTAAACGGAATTCAGCAGCATTGTTAGAAATATCTACCAATTTACGGTCAACAACTGCATATGCTTCAAGCATACCGCAGGCGTCTGTAATTTGTGCTGTTTTGGATTTATCTTGATTTACCCCGCTATTAAATAAACGCCAAGTTGCCTTTGGTAAACCAGTACGAATAGTAGTCATATTACCAGTTTGAAGATTACCTTCAAGCATTGTCATATCCGTTAAAATTTCATTGGTTTGGTTCATCATTTCAACAATTTTATCAAGATGACCATCACCTTTTACACGTTGTGCTACATCGAGCAAAGTAGGGTTTAATGTTCCAATTGCCATTTAATTTCTCCTTATTTCTTCATGTCACTATAAATAGATTCAGCCAATTGTTGTTCAGTTGTAATTTCATGGCTGCCTTTAGAATTGCCCACCCCCGGGTCTTCCTGAACCATTTCACCAACAGCAGCAAATACCTTAATCATGTTGATGTCGTTATCAATGCGACTATCAACCAACAATTGACGTAATTCCGGCACTGCTTTAGTTAGTGCTTCGATGCCTTTACCTGCGAGGGCTACAGTTTCATCGAATTTGCCGCCCAATTCCTTTTTGGCGTTTTCATAATCCGCTTGGTGTTTTTCAACAAGCGCTTGTTCTTGCTGTTCTTGATAAGCAGTCAAGATATTCTGTGCGTACTGACTGCCAAACTTGGCTAGTTCAACCGCTTGTTCCTGTGTAGCACCAACTTGGTTAAGCAATTTACTAAAGTCTGCGGATACAGTTTCATCAAGCTCAGTACCTTCAGGAAATACATCCTTAAAGTCATAAACTGTTGGTTCAGTAGGTGGTGTATTATCACCGCCTAGTACAGATGGATTGCTACCTTCACCATTTGGATTAGCAGGTGGTTCAGTAGGTGGCGTAGGATTGTTTAGGTCCGGATTCGTGCCCGGTTCATTGCCAGTCATGTTATTGTTAGCATCCATATTGTCATCAGCCATTTTGTTTCTCCTTATCGACTAAACTATTAAAATATTCTTGTTGCCCGATATATTCGAGCTGTGCTTGGTGGTACTGTTTAACGCCATCGACGCCTAATTTGTTTAGGTCCCCATGGAATAACAGCCCCACCTTGCGCTTGCCTTCGTTAAAATATGTTTCACTGTTGCCAGTGAAAGATTGCTTTAATATGCCTGAGCGATCCATTAACCGACAAAAAAACCACCTACCTAGCTCTGTGCTAAGTACGTGGTTAAGAGCCTGCATATCTCGCTCTTGCATATAATCTTTAATTGTTTTCATCTAAACACCGTCCATTCCTAGCCAACTCTGTAATGCAGGGTTGCCATCATTGGCGGCGTCTGTTGCTTGCTTAGCTGCTTGCGCCATTCCCGGTGCCAATTGAGCTGCTTGCATAAGTTGTTGTTGCTGTTCCTGTTCAGCTTGTGCCTGTGCCTGTTGTGCTAAGATTTCTTGATACTCATCATCGGAGCGAATAATCTTAGCCGGTACACCGAGATTTACACCGTATGTATTGGCCGCTTCCTCAAAGTTGAACTTGTTGACGATATTAGGATTAGCTTGTGCCAAACTCATGATGAACGCAAAATACTGTTCGATGTTCACCAAAGAACTCATCTTTTGCGCTTGGGCTAACGGCGAAATATATTCAATCTTAACCTCTTGACCGTTTAACTGGTCTAAGAGTTCTTCATCCTCAACAGGTGGAAATACACCGGCACGATCTAGTACCGCATACACACGTTCAATGATTGGGTTCAAGAATTCAGATAACAACCGTTCAACCACAGGGCCTAATTGTTGCAGTTTCTCTTGGGTCCTCTCCATTACCTCCCGAGCCGTCATTTGACCTTTATCAATTTGGTCTAGCATCAAGAATAAATCAGCACTATAGGCTCTCTTGATTGAATCCTCTGTAACTGCAATCTTGTTTTGAATGTCTTGTAAATTGGACTGAACTGTAAACATCGGTTCAACCTTATGTTGACCCTCAATTTCTGTGATGCCACCGGGATACAAGTTAACCGTACTGATAACATCAGATGGTGCTTGCATAGGAGGCTTAACACCTAACTCAACGGCGGTCAGATAGTCAAATTCTAACTTCTGCAGCATTTGTGAATCTGGTTGTGCGAACCATGCGGCACCTTTACCATAACCATTCAAATCCATCGACGTATGCCGAGCGATTGGAATTGGCCATTCCTCAAAACCGCCATGATATAACACTTCATCACTATTGCTGCCTTCAACCCAATAAATGGACGAGTATGGCATATTGCGACGTCCTAACTTATCCTTACGGTCTTTGTTAGGCTCAACCAACCAATTTACTGTGAATGAATTTTGTAAGCTGTTGCCGTTGTCGTAAATATTTTTGATATTATCCGGACAATTCTCATATCCAAATTGCTCAACAATCTGATCAACTGTCATTTTGTATTTACGGCCAAAAATATTTACAATTTCCTTGCTGTTAGTACTAATAGCATAGGTGCCTATCGGGTACGATGTGAAACGAACACCAGATTCACTATCAGCGAATATTCCCATAGGCGCTTGCCCCATGGTTAATTCCATATAAACTTGATGAACTACGCTGTAGAAATTGGATTTAGCGAGGACCGCATACAAGATTTCCTCTCGTTCATCCAATAATTCCGCAACTTGGCTATTCGCCGCTACGTCGATATTCTCCATGGTTAGCTTAAACCACTTACGGCTCGGAGGCGTTAAGCCGCTCATAACACCACTGGCGAATATTTGGCAACTTTCCCAAGCTACAGGATTTAGAATTTTACCATTGTAAGGTTCTGATTGGTCGTCTTCACCATCAAATTGACCAATAAACGGCAACTGATAGTCACGCAACTGCTTCCACTTATTAATGTATCGTTGCTGCGCATTAAATAGTTGAGAGAATTTCTTTCTCAACTTCGTATAATCACGCTTAACAGGCTTTACACCTTCCGTAGGTTGTCTAGCTAGTAAAGATTCCATTTCCGCCATACTATCCTCCTAAAATTGATTTCTGACCGCTCGCAGTCGGACCTAAGATAGTAGATTCAAAGCCACGTTTGAATTTGCGTTTAGTTTCTGCTATTTCCTCACCAGTCTGATTACTCATATTCGTTTGAACGGTTGGAGCTGGAGCAGGTGGTGTATAGTTAGCAGATGCACTTTTCATACACATCTCAATCCCTCACTTTCTAAATTAAAAAGGATTGTAACTCGTATTAGCTACAATCCTGTTGCCTGTTTCGCTTTTTTTAACGACGCGCGCCGCAAACGTCAAGGCGAGGGCGTCCCCTTTATTTGGAGATGGTAACCCTCGATCTTTCATATCTTTTTTACTTTCGAGCTGAATATGACCATTCTTATCAATGATCGATTCCGGCCCCACAATGTCATCGTAGAGTGCTTGGTCATTCGGTGGAATCGAACCACCTTCACGGAGCCATTCTTTCATCTGCCCCCACATGTATGCCCTCATATTAAGATATACAGGGTCATTACTCTTACCGCCAAACTCAATTAACCGCCATTTCCGGCCTAATTGCTTGCCAATGGAATATATCCCTGTGCCGTATCCCATATCGATGAATACGGCATCCGCTTTGTATTCGTCCTCGAACTGAGCAATAAGTTGAGCCATGCGCCAGTCATCATCATTCTTAGGAATCGACGCTAGCGACTTCATATAATATCCTTGCCGCATCACTATTTCTAAAGAGTCTGAACCGGTCCACGCAGGATCCACACCAATGATTACAGGCAAGTGGTCAAATGCTCCCGGCTTATAAGATTGCTTTTGTGCCTTATCCGCAATTTCAGTAGAGATAAACTGCAAATCTGATGCGGAAGGAAACACACCACGAACACGAACTTTAAAGAAGTCAGAATCCTCACCGTAAGCCTCTAACCATTCTTCTATCTTAGCTTTATTAGAAATCTTAACGGTACGACTATCAATCTGATATGTATTCCAGAACTTCCTATACTTCCGAAAACATTCACGGAACCGCCCACTATTACGAGTAGGGTTTCCAAATGCACACCAAATAATTTCAGTGTTAGCATCTGTAAGAGCCCCTTCAGTTACTTCCCAAATGACATCATCAATCGCCGATGCTTCATCAAATAGAACCAATATCCGATTACCTTGGTTATGTAGACCTGCGAATGATTCAGGGGAGTTTTTACTCCAAGGGATGGCATCAATGCGCCATGTCTTTTCATAGTCTTTATCACTACAAAAAATTGCTGTGGCTGTATACGTAAACAACTCTTTAGCAATGAACATATTGTGCCATTTGCTAAGTTCTGGCCATGTTTTTGTTCGGAGCTGACCTTCTGTATTAGCAGTAACTACGCCACGAGTATTTTCATGAGTAGATATAGCAAAATGAATAAGCCATGATATCAGTGCAGATTTACCGATACCATGGCCAGATGCTACCGCCTCTTGAATAGCGGTTTGTAATGACTTACCTTTCTTTAATTGTTCGCCGATGTCTTTTAAGATTTGTATTTGCCATTCATCGGGCCCTTCCATATTCTCTAATGGAGTTCCCGGTTCTCCCCAAGGGTAGGCAAAGTATACAAATGCTAACGGATCATGTGTAAGAGCGCCTAATGCCTCAATTAACTCATCATGTTTTTCCATTAGCTCTCTCCCGTGCAGCTTTCAATTTATCCATAGCAGATACTGTAAGCTCACCTTTGACATCGATGTTCTTCGTGTCCCTCCATTTTTCAGGATTGCGGTTCTTTAGCCAGAATATTTGAGCTGTAACGTCTGGAGGCTGTTGTTTCTTTACAACTTTAACGAGCTTTCCATTCTCGTATGTTTTCTCCTCATATTCATAACCCATAGCACGTTTATGCAATGCATTTTCGACTTCAAGGTCAATAACTTCCTTCCCTCTTTTAAGGGACTGTAAAAAAGGTAAGGAATCCTTTTTCCAGTTATACAAGGTTTTAACCGAAATTCCTATATTTTTTGCTATCTGCTCATCAGTAAGGCCATCACGAGCCCAACCTTCTGCACGCAATAAATTATCTGGGTCAGTTAGCCAGTTCTTTTTATTTACTCGCAATGGATCATCACCTCACTTTAATGTATTACCGCCCTTGCGAATCATCTTCCCATTTTTTCTTACACATAATCCGCATGAATTTTTACTAGCACTTGAATGCGTAATATAGGATTGACATAGGCCATCATAAAATATTTCATTGGCCGTGCATATTCCATTTTTATTATTCAAGCATTTGTGCTTGATGCAGTGTATTTGTGTCATAATTATTTTTGGTAGCAAAAAAGGCACATCAATTATGATGCGCCTTTTTGCGTTTGGTACTCTAAATGCTTAGGAAATGAACTCATGTTCTTCCACATACAATATATCATAGATATAGGGGGCTTAAAAGGTCGGAATTAGCCGATTTAAGCCGATTTAAGGCGGAGTTTATAACCTAATTCAAGAAGAGCCAACTTCTTATATTCTTTTCCCTGCGATTCACCATATCCCACAAATGCGTAAGCCTCTTTAGCCGACATACCATTAATATATTGTTGCATGAGAATAATGGATCCAAATGTATTCGATAACGAATCTATCATATGACAAGCATCATCACGTTTGGTAAGTAGTTCATGAATCTGGCGTTTGTACCTCATTTCCATCTCAAGTAGCCTGTTAATATCATCTTCAATACCTGAAGGTTCGCCGCCGTCTACTCGTTCTTTTCCATAATTAACAGCACGTAATGACGTGATATCGTTTTTAATGCGTTGGATATTACGCTTTAACGACTTAATCCGTAATGCTGCTTTGCTTGCCTCATGCAGGTACTTATATGCCAGCTCACGATATTCCTTTTTGCTAAGTTCTACCATAGGACCACCACACAAACAATATTTAATACAAACAGAATACTACATATCACCATATCCCGTATTTGAGATCTAACAATTTTCTGTAGTTGCATTCTATATGCATCAGAAACCATAAAACGCTTTAATGCAGCATCTTCACGATAAGAGTAATAGGACATTTTAAAAATAACCACAAGGTAAATCGCCAGTAGAATGTTTATAATAACCATTTCATTCATCGGTATCACCTGCTAGTTTTGCATATTTCCAAATACACGTGTCATCGGCACTATCAACGCTCCATGATGTGCATCCACACAACCAAGTTTTCACAACTCCATTTGTATATCGTGCAAAATATCTTGGTTTCCAAGCCACCTTATCTTGGCTAACTAATACAGGTGTATCAACTGGTACTTCCGACCAATCAATAAAACCTAATTCTCTTGCAATATTTAAAACCTTGTTTCCCTTCATTTTAGGAAATATACTTTTTAAACAATTAGCATATTCAAATTTATTACAACTGTAAATATTTATATAACCTGATTCCATATCCACCATAGGCATTCCATTGGTTAAATATAACTCTCCATTATACCGACATGCACAATATCTCCACCCATCATCATATAGTTTTTGCAATAGCCATTTCTTTCCCTGTTCATCACTAATCATAATTTTCTACCTCTCTATAAGTCGTTTCGAATTCATTTACCTCATGAACTTTAATTTTACCTTTATGATCTTTAACAATATAATTACCTTTAAAACATTCGATTCTTCCATCATCTGTTGTGATTTCTAATGATGCGTTTTCATACCAATCAATACCAATTACATCACCAACAAAATCGACTATTTCCATAACGTTAGTGCCGTTATATTGCACAGCTTGAATTTCATTAACCCTTTTCTCATATCGTCTAAACATTTTCTATCCACTCACCTCTTATGATAGGGCGGATATTTCACCGCCCATATCCTCTACACAATTAACCAATACAATATAAAAGCTATATTAAAAACCACAAATACTATTAATGCGATTAAATAAATTAATGCTCCTATATGTGCTGAAGCATGTATTTTTTGTTTTCTTTTATGTTCACGTCCCAATTCCAATAACTCCTCAATAGAGATATTGCACGTACGCTTTTCTTTTGGGGTATACATTGTTTGCTAAACACCACCTATTTATTAAAGAATGGCAAAAACATCATAATTGTTATGCAAATCAACAATACAAAGCTCCACGCTAACAGTCCAACTATTACAGTTTCAAATATTTTATCTTTCATTTTTTGTTACCGCTAAAATAAGCTTTTTTTAATTCGCTTTCACCTCTAATGCATACATTTTTAGTTTTGTAATACACATCAACATATGTTTCATTACGATCACCATTGTGTGTTACTTCGATAAATTCTTCGATAGTCCGACCACTAATAATGGCCTTCCAATTCTGCAAGGTTTTACAAAACCAAACAATAAACATATCTTCTGAATTAATAGTTTGATAACCTAAGTTTTCAATTAATACTTTACGAGCTGCTTCAATTGCTTTTGTTTGTAATTCGTACATGTTTTAATCTCCTTTACTAAATCCGATTTAACGCCTTCCATTCACTCAATGTAAAAGTGGAAATACTATGTTTCTTGGCGAACTCAAATTCGCCGTTACAACCACGACTAGACTCCCACTCTGGACACAATATTAAAATGTCACAATGTCCAAGTAGACTTAAACATATATCTAAACCTTTCTGATATTCAGAACCGGTTAGATATACATACCCAAAGTTATGAATTGGGGAAATATAGTCATGACTAGCATCATTTAAAACTAAATCTCCCATGATCACATCAATCTTTTTACGATTGCTTTCCTTGCCACCATAAGGATGAGCGACATATACTAATTTTTTCTTCATAGCATCAACCTTTCAACGTTTCAATATGTACCCAAATTCCTGTTACTGGATTCCAATACTTTTCTGTAATTTCACTACAGACTTGAGCATCATCATGCCAGTAATTCAACTTGGTCATACAGTCCTTAAATAATTTAATGAGATTATCTGTATCTGGCCGAGTAGTTTTCCAATGTGGCGTTTTACAATTAGCTTTACCGAAACACCACTTGGTAACCAATCGAATAGGTCCCTCTAATGGTTCACTAGGGACATGATCAGCTAAACCATTTAAGAATATTTGTTTAGCTTGTTTCAACTTATCGGATTCATAAAAGATAGGCTTACCATGTTGTGTATTTACCTGTTTAGTTTGATGTGTAACAGTAGGAACCTTTTTAAGAGGAATGAAAAATTCAATAATCAATAACCAATCCTCCTTTATTGAGAATTAATTGATAATAATCAATACAATTTTCAAAGCCCTTTTGTAATGTAGGGTTCAACCTAAGGGGAAGAGGTAAGAAAAGGATGATTTTAGAAATCCTTTTCCTTACCCCCTTAGCTTGAATCCACCTTACATTGGGACACAAAATAATAACAACATACACTTATATATATAAGAGCGTTTGTTGTTATTATTGTTAACCTAAATGTAATTTTATAGATTAACAATCTTCTGGTTTAAATAACTCTCCTTTATCAACATTTAAGATTGGTGTTTCTCTTAAATATCGACGAATAGTCATTTCGCTAACTTCCATAATTTCGGCTACCCGTTTAATATCTGCTCTACCGTTAAAACCATTTTCAGCAGCGGCAATATTAAAGGCATCTACCAGTTGCTCTTTTTTCTTTTCCTTAGCAGCTTTTTTGCGTTTGTTTATAACATTAGCGCCTTTTTGTTGTGGGCTATCAAATTGAGCCATTGCAAGGAAGCCGTTTGTATCCACCTTGTGAATAGGATACTCAAACCATAAATCCACCGGTTTAAACTTCGGATATTCTCGGAGTGTTCCTTCCATTCGCCATGCAGTACATTGGCTAGTATCAATAGGAGCATCTTGGAGTTTATCCTCGTTCATGTTCTCGAGTTCAAGTTCTAGTAAGTCAAGTAATGCATCTGGATCACGAGCGAATACACCAGAACCTGACGCACGGTCCATAGACCGCTTACCAGTTTGACTACCTTTTGAATGGTGATGACAATAAATAACTGCGCATTTAAGTTCAGTACATACTTTGTCAAACTGATTACAGAAATTCGCCATTTGATCAGCACTGTTTTCGTCACCAGTTATGACCTTATAGATAGGGTCAATAATGATAGCCTTGTAATTACGCTTTTGGGCTCTGCGGATAAGTTTAGGTGCCAATTGGTCCATTGGTAAGGACTTACCACGCAAATTCCATATGGATATATTCCCAATGTTGGTTGGTTGCTGTTCAAGTGCCTCATATACATCCTTAAAACGATGTAAGCATGATGCTCTATCAAGTTCTAAATTGACATATAGGACCTTGCCTTGTGTACAGTCAAATCCAAACCACGGCTTACCTTCAGCAATGGAAATGCATAATTGAATTAACGCAAATGATTTACCTGCTTTAGAAGGACCGGCAATGAGCATTTTATGTCCTTCACGAAGAATCCCTTTAATTAATGGTGGAGCTAAGTCGGGCATGTTATCCCATAATGCGTCAAGTTCTTCTGGTTCTGGTAAATCATCATTAACCGAGGAGATCCATTCTTCCCATTCCTTATAGTTTTCTTTCCCAATATTGGTTGCCATAAGGAATTGTGGTTTACCATCTCGTATAACGCCCGGCATTCTAGATAGTCGACTAGGATTACGATTCTTTTTATCTGGTTTAAAACCATTCTTTTGAGCAATGGAATATATAAAGTCAACACGCTTTCTGTATTCCTCATAGGAGTAAGCATCAACTTTAACGATGGCATGAATGGATTTACCACCACTAAATACCATGGCTGCAATTGGTAACTCTAATTGTTCAAGAATGGCTTTTTGCTTTCCGAGTGACATATTGTCAGACTCTAATAACATATACCGAAATGCAGTTACATTATCATTTTTAACCCCTTTACCATCAATTGGATTAAACCGAATCCATGCGCCCATTTCTTTGTTAAAGCTGCCAAACACATTTTCTAATTGCGTTGTGCCATTAATACCATCTATGATTTGTTGTACCGTACGGCTATAATTTCCCATCGTAGGAGACTGTTTTCCGTCTGGTAAGGAGAATGTATTAACTACATACCCAACGTATTCCTCTGGCTCAAATAACGTAGTCAGATATGTAACAATATCTTGTTTACGTTGCTCTAAAGGATAAGCTTTAGGAATATGAACATCAGATTCTTCAATCCAGTTCTTGTCAACAACTTGATATTGTTCTGGAGTTGTGGCTAATACCATGGAATCAAAATTTAATGCCTCATTATTTTCAAGCTTACGTTTTGATGTCCATCCGTTTTCTTTTGCCATTTGAGTGATCGTGGCCCCGGTAACAAGTTTTCCAGTATATCGACCAAATGATTCCCATTTAGCAGCACATTCACCATCATGGAATCGCTCTCCATCATCTGCAGACCATTCCTCCCAGACGAACATAGGGTAGCCTTCTTGATGGAGAGCAAGTCCTACGTTTAACCATTCCTCATAGGAGCATTGGGCAGGGTCTATATATTCGAGTAATTCTCGTAAATCAATTTTGCTTTCCATGTTTACTCCTTACCATTGAGGAACGAATTCTTCTACAGGTGGTTTGTATGTAGCAGGCACTACACCCTTAGGAATGCGCCAACCACTAGCACTAATACGACTAATCATCTTAGAGGCTTGGTTGTTGCTCCATGTTCCTACATTCTTAAATCCTTTATTTTCAAGGAATCTAATTTGTTTAGGGGTAGACAAGCCTTCTTCACGACGTTTTTGTAATCTATCAATGAGCATAGATGCTTTGCCTGCGTCTTCAATACTGTCACCATTGATCCCAAATTGCTCAAGTGTTTTCTTTTGACTATCCGTAATAGATGTCATTTGCCAGCCAAAGGCAGGTACATAATGAGTAAGGTCTTCAGCTTGGATAGAAAACTCGAATTGCAACGGATCAACAAGTTGCGCTTTCTTCTTACGCATAGCAGCAAGTTCTTTTGCAAGTGCCTCTTCACGTTGAGCTAATACATCAGATTCTGCATCCCTTTCACATTCTTCAAGGTCCATTCCTTTTTCTTCAAGAATTTCCGTCATACGTTTGGCCACATCATCTGACTTAGCGATTAAATGAGCAGGTCTACATAATTCGTGACGTTCTACGTGCCATAGAAAATCTAAAATTAATAGATGATCTTTACCCGGTGAAAGACGTGTACCACGTCCTATCATTTGGCAATACAAGGCACGAGACCGAGTAGGCCGTAATACAATAACACAATCAACGCTTGGGCAATCCCATCCTTCTGTGAGCAACATTGAATTACAAAGTACATTATATTTACCTTCAGCAAATGCTTGTGTAATTTCTGTACGGTCTTGGCTTTTACCGTTCACTTCTGCTGCTTTAAATCCTCGTTCATTAAGAATTTCACAAAATCGTTGACTGGTAGCAATTAACGGTAAGAACACAACGATTTTTCTATCTCTGTATTCCATTAATTTATTGGCTATTTCCTCTAAATAAGGCTCTAATACTCTACCGATATCCCCCACGGCAAAATCACCAGTTGAAATCTTAACCGATGAGATATCTAATGTGAGCGGTAATGTTTGTACCTTAATCTTAGACAAGAACCCCTCTTGAATAGCTTTAGGTAGTGTATATTCAAATGCTAAGCTTTCAAATACACGTCCTAAATTTTTCATATCTGAGCGATCTGGTGTAGCCGTAACACCTAAGACTTTGGCTTGGTCAAAGTAATTTAATATAGCCTGATAACTACTAGATACAGCATGATGTGCTTCGTCAATGATAATGACATCAAAGTACGTTTTACTGAACATCGACAATCGTTTGTCTTTGCATAATGTTTGAACAGAACCGACTATAATGCGGTCCCATTGTCCAAGACATGTATGTTCAGCCTTTTCCATTGCCGTTGTAAGTCCTGACGCACTCATAATTTTGTCAGAAGCTTGCTGCAATAGTTCTTCACGATGCGCAAGGATAAGAACACGCTTACCCCTGCGAACCGCTTCCTCCGCAACTTTGGCAAAACAGATTGTTTTGCCTGTGCCAGTCGGAAGAACCAACAATGTTTTATTAACCGTTTCCCATTCATGCCATATCGAGTCTACAGCTTGTTGTTGATACGGTCTAAGTTCCATTAGAATGCACCGTATCCATTTGCTTGAGCATTAGGGTTTGCAAAGCATTTTTTAATTTCGTTACGAGTACCATTATTACCGTCATTTTTCACATAGCCTTGCTGTGTTAGCTCACACATAGCAGATTTACCCATTAATTGGTCAGGGTCAGGATTATAGTTTTCACCTTTTTTTGCAAGTCCTACAGCCATAAATAGTTCTGTAACTTTCCAGATTGTAGATTTCGTATAGAAAAGGTTGTGAATCAATTTTGTTTTACCTTGATCACCACCATCAACTTCTAGTGTGATTTGAGCTTGTGGACAAGAAGGCAGCTTGCTACCTTCTTTTGGTTCATAGAATTTCTTTTCTATATTTGTAATAACAAAAGGATATGAACCAGCTTCAAGTAACGTATATTCACGTTCTTCCGCCAAAATGGGTTGGTCGAATGAATATACTTCTTCTGCTTTACCGAATGTTTCAAAATTGCTTTGTGTTGTCATAATAATTAATTTCCTTTCTTAATTGCTTCAACAATATTTGGCCAGAATGGGATAATCCATCCGTTAACAAATTCTGGATCATAATTTTCAAATGGTGTACCAGCTGGATACTTACCACGCGCGATTACTACTGATTGAACTTGTTCTAATGTGATACCATCTTTAACCATTAAGTCTTTTAATGGTTTAGGAATAGCCGTTTCAACTAATGGTGTTTCTGTTTGGGGTGTTGGTGGTGCCATTTGTTGCCTTTCAGCAACTTCACCAACTTGTGCTTTGGCTGCTTCTGTTACTTCCGGAGCATATCCTTTAGCAGATGCAGCAGCATTTAATTCTGTAGCCGCTGCTGTAGGTAATATGTCATCTGGAATAACATGAGCGATTTGACTATATTCAAATGGCATCATATCTGGTAATCCATGACGATTTTTAGCATCCCATGCAGGGTTATGTGTGGCATACATTAACCGTTTACCATTAGTTGCTTTCTTTTTGTTTGTTTGAGTAGTGATGATTTCGTTTTTATAATTGGCAAAGAGTACCATGTCCGCCCATTCTTTAATAAGTGGAGACGTTTGACTTCCTGTCTTTTTGCCAAGTTTCAATTCAAATCGATCATATGCGCCTAATTCATCTGGTTGCTCAAATTTCCTAATTTGAGCATGCGCCGTAAGCACAACATTCATACCTGCATTGATAACTTCATCAAGCAGATTTAAGAACCGGCCCATTTCTTCACGGACAAATACATATCCGTTACCGTAACCAAAGTCTTCAATACCAGATTTATTATGTTTAGCGCAGATATACTCAACGCATAGCTGCTCTGCCCAGTCAATCGTATCGATGACTAAAGTTCGATAAAAACCCGGCATTGTTGCAAATTCCTTAACAAATGAAATAAGCATTTGCCATGACGTAGGCTTATCTGTACGAGCCACATCTAAATGGTCTGTGCTGCCTTCTGTATCAATAAATACAGGTGATGGGAAGTGACTGGCAAAGGTTGTTTTACCAATCCCCTCCGTACCATACACAACCACCTTTTGCGCTCGTTTTCGTTTACCTGTTGTAATATTCATTAAAATTCACCCCACTCATTTTCAGGTTTAGTTTTATTAACTGGTGCTGCCACATTGCTGTATTCTTCTCCTTTGATGTGTCCATCTTCAATGATGATGGAGCATTCATCTTGGTTATTAGTTACTCGTGTAGCAATAACCTGCAAACCTTCTGTTTCAAGCCATGCGCCAAATTCCTTCATGGTATCCACATCCATTTGTTCGAGTTTATCCATAAGGACAAACCCGCATTTAGGATTTAAGGCCCGCACAATAGCCGTAGCTACTTTTAATTGCTCCGCACCTGACATGCAATCCCATTGACGATCATTGTAGATAAGGACGCCATCTTGAATGGATAATCCTGATAATGGCATTTGTACAGATTCAAGTAGTTTATTTTTATCTTCCCTGATAGTTTCAAGTTCACCAGTCAAGTTATCGTAATCTGCTTTATAATCAGCGGCTTCCTGCAATGCTCTTGCACGTTCCTGATTAGCACGGACTTTTTGATTAATGGCATCTACATTTTTGATTTGCTCCTCGAGTTCAGCCGTAGATTCATCTTCTAAATCTTTCGCTGCAGTAGTTGCAATATCATAATCTTCAGCTAATTGCGCTTGCTTAGCTTGCAGTTCTTCCAGTTTCTTTTGCGCTTCATCAACCAAGTTATTTACAGTAACCATTTGAGCTTGAATGGCCGACACGTTGTTACGTTTCTTTTGGTTTTCTGCATTCTTTAATAAGATAGCTTGTTGTTGTTGGATAAGTTCCGATGCACTGATTGGTTCAAGCGGTACATCGTCATAACCGACTAACTCTTTAGCATATTTATCCTTCTGAGTTGCAATTTGCCCTATAGAATGACGTTTTGCATATACCTCTTGGTGTTTACCTTCGAGTTTATTTAATTCGTCTTCTACGCCCAATAATTTCAAAAGTTCATTTGCTTTTTCCTTGTCACTCATTTCCATGAACTTAGGAAGGTCTAATGCTAGTTGCCCAATAAACCCATCTAAAATACGTTGACCAGATTTTTTACCTTCTGGATCTACGACTTTTAATGTGCTGCTATTACCACTACGTGTAACCACTAACCCATTAGATAACTTCACTTCTAATTTAGGTGGATTATAACTTCCATCACGTACCGCACTGGATGGTTCAAATTTTGCACCACCTAGTGTCCAAGCAATGGCATCAAGGATAGATGTTTTCCCTTGTCCATTCTTTCCACCAATAATGGTTAATCCATTAAGGGATGGTTCATATGAAACGGCTTTAACGCGTTTCACGTTTTCCAGTTCGAATGAGTTTATTTTTATAGATTCCTTCATGTATTTGCTCCTTATTCTTGAGTACCAGACAATAACAAGTAATTGGTTAATTCAGATTTAATTGAATCGGTTTCAGATTTAATAGCATCTTTAACATAACGATTCATGATTGGACAAGATAACTTGAACGATAATTTATCCCCTTCGTCTTTAGGTTTAATGATGTCTAATTGCACTTCAACTTTTTGAGTAAATTGGCTTTCATTAAGAATGACCATGTTTACGAAGATAAAGCGAGGCATCTTTAAAGTACCTTCCGCTTCTTTTACTTTGATGCTCATAACATAGTTGTCATCATCAGTTCTAGTAAAATCGCCTTCCGTTTGTGTTACGTATTTGAAGTTTCTAACAGCAATTAAAAGCTTTTCGTAATCTTCGATTTCATGTTCATGAATTCGGAGTAAATCAAGCATTTCTTTTTGCGTTAAACTTATACCAAAGATGGAATCCCATTCTTTAAACTGTTCGCTTTTTTGAAATGCGTATACAATTTTGTCTTGCGTACGATCTGTTACGGTACAGTCTGTTACGGCCACAACTTTTCTATCTGAATATGTAATAACGGATTTCTTAGGGTCGCCTTTAGCTTTTACACCTTTAACAAATGATTCAGCGCTACTAAGTTCATATCTAAATCCGTTATATTGAAATATGTCATTGGCTTCACCACGACGAATAACTAATTCACCATTTTCTGTTTGTACATTCAAATTAAATTTTTCTTCCATTGTGTTAACCTCTCTTTTCAGTAGTTGAATTAAATGTTAGGACTTCTAATTGCGGCTTTTCGTTGACATCGACTTTTACTGTGAAGTCATCCGCATAAGAACCAATAGCACGACGTGAGATAGCTGGTAATGTTGATTTAATATTGTAACCAAGTTCTACAATGGTATCGGTATCTGGAACTCGTAACATTTCAATATTGATGGTGATTTTAGCTTTCTGACCTTTTGAAATTTTTCGTAATGCATCTTTGTACATTTCTTCAAATTCAGCTTCTAATTTTCCATCACAAATATTAGTTAGATTTAGGATTTGCTGTTTTTCATTCATTTGTTTTCTCCTTTTCAAATATATTAAGTAACTCATTTAAGAGAGCCATTCCTTTTCGTTTTTCACACATATCTTTTTCGGCTTCTAAAAATGCTACAAATTGCGTAGTATTAAGATTTTTACATCCAAAGTTATGAGCAGCTGCAGCCAAAAGTGTGGTAACTTCTAGTACTCCATTATTAAATTCATCTTTATTTAAGATAAATTCCATATCATGACCGCCATCATCTTTAGGTGTTAATATGATTTCGATTTTTTTTGCATTTTTCTCCTCCATGGTATAATTATCTTAGGTATAATTTGCCTGCGCCCGTTTAGCTTGCCGGTTAGCGGGCGTTTTCTTTTTCATATGCATCAGCGAATACCCAAATAAGTCCGCCTACAATGATTTGCAATAAGAATTGAACAAACCCAATTCTATCGATTTCTAGGCTTCCCATGGATCCAATAATCCATATAAAAGCCGCCCATTTTAAAGCAGTAATCATAACTTCAACTCCTCTCCTGCTATAACCAGTAATTCACTGGTTATTTTTCTTAAAGCATTTTTGAGTTTTTTGTTTTCTTCAAGCAGGCTATCACGCTCCTTTTCTAATTTCCTGTATTGTAGTGGACTGTATTCGTCCACAATTCCCACTAATGCCTCGACTTCTTTTTTATTGAAGCGGACACCCGGAAGTCCTTTTACCTCACGGAGGATGCCACGCTCCCTAAGATTGTTGACGCTGCTTTCACTGCATTGAAGCAGTTTTGCAACGTCTTTTATTGTATAAACAACAGGATCCATTATTTTTCATCTTCATAAATAACTTTTGTATGACTACTTACTAAAGGTTGCCGTGCATCACGTTCGCTAAGGAACGCTTCATTATCACGAATAGTTACTTCACGATAATTTCCATCTTTAGTCGCCTTATTCTTTAAAAGTGCAGTGATTACTTTAATAGGCCCTTGTAAACATTCTTCAAAAGTCTGTTCAAAACTTGCGGATTCTATTGATTGTTTAGAATCCGGATATTTTTCATCCAGTGCTTCATACTGTTTAATTAATTCTGGAAGTGCCTGTGGCACAGAATCTGTTTCCATTACTCTTAACAAGTAAATTTTTAAAGCATTTTTAATTTCTTGCATAATGTGCCTCCATTTTTGCCATTCTATCTGCTTCACGACATTCTCTGATTTTGCCGTGGATAGATTTTTTATAAAGTTTGCTTGTATGCCGTTTTGCGAAATAATCTTTAATGATCTTTCGCCAATATTGTCCATACTCAGCATTACGACCAGCCCAACCGAATACAGTTGATGTGTTTCCATAGACCTTGTTGGCTACTAATAGGTCTTTTTGATTTTGTACTAGCATTACTTCTCCTTTTTAGTTTTTTAATAACGAATCTACAGAAACTTTGAAATAATCTGCGACTTTCTGCAAATTATCAACCGACGGTGAAGAAGTATTCCATCGGCGAATGGTGCTTTTTCCAAACCCCAATTCTTTTTCTAATTGAGCGATATTAGTATTTCGTTCGTTACAAAGATTTTGGATGCGTTCTAATATCATAATTCACCTCTCTTTCTTTATCTGAATATTTTCATTTACAAATAGGTGAAAATATTCTACAATGTAGGCATCAAATATTTTTCCACAAATACAAGCCTATTTTTCTGAAAATTTTCAACCTCGATATTATAATATCTGAATATTATCAGAATGTCAATAGGTTTATTTGATTATTTTCAAAAAGAGGTAGACCTATGACAATCAAGGAAAGAATAAGCATTTTGGCAAAGCATCGGAATACTACTCTACAAAAAATTGAAAGTGATTTGAACTTTGGTCGAGGGACCATATCTCGTTGGGATAAATCGTCCCCGAGCGTTGATAAATTACAACAAGTAGCCCAATACCTAAATGTATCTATAGATTATCTGCTAGGAAATGTTATATATGATAATTCTCCTGATCTATACCCATATGTAGAAGAATCAGAAACTTATTATACTGACCCTGAAGTATCTGAATATGCCAATAAACTAAAAAATAACCCCGGCATGCGTATCTTATTTGATGCTGCCGAGGACATGAGTAAGGAAGATATTGATTTTGTAGTTGATTTAATCGGTAAATTAAAGAAACGTGAGGGGAAATAAAATGAATAAGAAACAAATAGCTTTATTTATAATATTAATTATTGCGGTTTTGGCACAAGGAATTTATATTGTTACGCTCACACAAAGAGTTGATACTCTTTCTAATGCTGTTTCTAATATTTCTTTTAATAATGATTCCGACAAGTTATCTAAACGTATAGACGAGGTAGAAAGTAAAATCTCATTTTTTAATGATAATTTGCAAGCTTTGAGCGACGACGTTCAAAATAATTCAACAGATATTGATTCTATAAATCTAAAACTATCTGATATTGTTTATAAAATTAATAGTTTAGCTAGTGATGTAAGATTATATATATTGTCACGATAACTAATTCTATCAAGGGGAGGGGTATAGTTATGTCTATTAATTTGGTTTATACGCAATTAAAGAAAACGCAAACAGCAGTAGTATGTCTAAATGATGATGGCAGTCATACTATCTTTGTAAATTTAAATAAGCCATTAGATGCTCAACGAGTTAGTGTACTACACGAATTAGGACATATTAAACACGATGACTTTCATTCTAAGGAACATATCAATTTAATAGAACGGATCGCTCATGATAGAGAATTAGATGAAGATATAGATGAGGAATTCTTTTATCACGTGGTTAATAGCAAGGACGTGTAACTATGCAATGTAATATGACGGTTCGCAAAAAAGATGGCAATTACCAAATAATTGTCAGCTATAAAGACGGTATAAAATGGAGGCAAAAATCCAAACAGGGTTTTGCTACTCAAAGAGAAGCAAAGCTCTATGGGCAAAAAATTATTGAGGAATTAAAAAAGACTGTCACCAATCCACTTGATGACAGTCTAAAAGATATAACGCTTATTCAGTTTTATCAGATTTACATTCGGGAAAAGATTAATATATCCACCAATTCAGTACTGATCTACAATAATATCATGGAGAAATATTGTGAGCCCTTACATGACAGAAGAATGCGTGATATTACCCATTCCGATATTTTTACATTGATTTCTAATTTGTCAAAATCAGCGGCAAGTAAAAATTTGTGTATTGTATTACTACGTGCCGTTTTTAATTATGCTATCAATCCATATCGGTTAATTCGCAATAATCCATGTGCCGCCATTAAGAGATATCGTAAACAAAGTACACGATCAATCACAACAATTCCAATAGAAGATATGGACATGCTTTTACATAATATTGAACATAGTCACCCAACGTATTATTTGTTATGCAATATAGCAAGATATACAGGCGCGAGGTATGGTGAGATTATAGCATTACAATGGTCTGATATAGACTTTGACAATAATACTATATCAATTTCTAAGCAATGGGCACAATGTGCACGTAATAAATATGACTTTAAATTACCAAAAAGTAAAAATAGTATTCGTATAATTCCTATTCCGCCTATACTTTCTAATTTATTAAAACAGCATCAATGTAACGGATCGGATAGATTATTTCCATTTCGCACTAGTCGAAGCAGTCAATTAAATGAACTGATTCAACGGTTCCTTCCCGGAAAATCAATACATATGTTTAGACATACATACGCTACTACATTATTAGGCAATAATGTAGACATACAGACTGTTGCCAGTTTACTTGGAGATAATATAAATACGGTTATTAAAACATATATCCATTATTCAGATGAAATGAGAAAAAATGCTGCGGATAACGTGGCAAATATTTTTGGTTAATTATTTTTGACGATTATATGACGAAAATCTATAGAGCCCTATTTATCAATGTATTCTATAGCTTTATTTTATAATATATGTATTATACCATTAAAAGAGACTAAATATAATAGAAATAATAGCAC
>ERZ773083.301-NODE-301-length-42824-cov-3.749421_pt1 | contig 42824 bp, 37 predicted proteins | sample MGYA00511465_ERZ773083 | MGnify/ENA primary metagenome ERZ773083 (study PRJEB29015, sample SAMEA2738001) | human oral metagenome | biome: human oral; feature: human-associated habitat; material: dental | place: China | collected 2060 ... | reverse complement strand
CGAAATTCTATGAAATTTTACCGAGAATGAAATTCTTTAATTTCGTAGCGGAGCGAATTTTAAAATTCTGCTCCGCTACTCAAGAATTCCGCAGCATATTATCTTGCATAAAATACTGCTAGTGCGTCTTTAGATGTATCATTTTTGCCGGCAGGCTCCTCTTCGCCATCGGACATTATCTTAAATCCCGGCGCCAAATCTACGCTTTTATCGTTATTGACGACGAAATTAAGCTCTATAGTTGCACTAGACGGCGCTTTTTTATTATATGCACCATATAACTAGCTTTTAATTGCTCTGGCGTCAATTGCGAATGATACACCGCATTTTTCAAGAAATCTAAAACGCCCGGTAGATATGTCTTATCTTTTTTAGGGTCTTGGTCTTTTAGAATTTCATCCTCTAGCGACTTATCGCAATCGATCAATCCCCTCTGATCTTCGTATTCTATCTCACCTTTTGCTTTTATAGTCTCTTGGAATTTCGCGTCGTTTAGTTTACAAAGTTTGTTAGCTAGCTGAAGCAAGCTATTCCTATCATAAGCTTTACCCCCGTAGAACTTCATAGTACTATCCATGTTACCACTTAAAGCATCTTTATTATATTTCTCGCGACGTTCTTTGGTCGCTTTCTCTTTTGCGGCATTCAATGCTTCCATATCTATGTCGCACACCATCGTGACGGATTTTAGCCCACCGCGATCAGCCTTCGACCACGTGATATTTTTACATCTTTTCGACCCCTCGATCGCCGTGCCTATACTCATAGATTTAAAATCGGGCAAAGTATAGTTTTTGACGAGTTCTATCTCGTCCTCACCGCATCCTGCTAACACCAAAGCCGCCGCTACGGCACCCATCATATATCTGAGCTTCATACTTACTCCTTAAGATTAAAGTAAGGAATACTAGCCCCCCCCCCGCTTAAAATTTGATTAAATTTGAGGTAAATTTTGAGATTAATTGTTAAGCATTAGCGGAATATTTTAAAATCTCACTAAATTTATCGGCAACAAAATTTTATGTGATAAAAATAGGCTAAATTTTATTTGCCAGTATGATACAAAAAATTACAAGCAGAAAGAAATTTTAAAATTTTATAGCTTTGTAATTTAGCTAGAGCTTTAATGATAATTCTAATTTGCCGCGAAGCGCACGCTCCGCGGCAAATTTAAAGGAGGACTATTTAAAAGATGGAGCGATCTGCGCTACCCACGCTTCGATGCGGCTCTCGGTGAGGTCGCTTTGATTGTCATTGTCTAGCGCGAGACCTACGAATTTGCCGTCCACTACGGCCTTGCTCTCGTCAAATTCATATCCGTCGGTAGGCACTGCGCCTACGATATTTGCACCCGCTTTTTTGAAGTTGTCGTATAGCTCGCGCATTGCGTTGCAGTAGGCGTCGCTGTAGCTTGAGCTATCGCCCATACCAAAAATCGCGACGGTCTTGCCCGCGACATCAAGGGCTGAAAAGTCAAAGCCCGCCCAGTCGTCCTGCAACTCTCCGTCGTTCCATGTGGAGCTGCCGATGATGAGCGCAGTGTATTTATTTAGATCTGCAGGCGCGATGTCCGCAACGTTTTTTAGCTCGTTTTCTATGCCTAGCTTTTCGGAGATCAGCTTCGCGGCGTCCTCAGTATTGCCCATCGAGCTTCCAAAAATAATTCCAACCATTTGGTATCCTTTTAATAAATTTTGTCGGTAAGCTTGTATGGTACTAATTTCATAATGAAATTTCCCTTAAAGCATTCGCTTTTTATCTCGACGTGGCGGTTAAAATTTTCATTTTTTGGATATACAAGATACACGGCGTCGATGTTTGCTCCGCAGCAAAGCTCTAGCGCTTTTTTTATATCATTATCATAAATGGCTGGATTTTGAGGTAAAATTTTTTTAAAGCTCGTAACCACGCCTAGGCTAAAACCGCTCTTACGAACTACGATGAGCTCGCCTGATTTGCCCACAAGCTGCAGCTGTGCGCCTGCATTGCGAAGCGCGATTTTGCAAAATACGAAGTTGCGAAACGCATCGTCTACGTTTAACAACAAGCCTCTGCGCAAACTAACTATCGCACGAGCCAGCTTGTAGCGGGGATTTGCAGCGAGCGCAGGCAGCGGCATGCCGCGCAGATAGGAAAAGATTATCGCGTTATCCGCCGCGCAAAATTTCACGGCGGGTTTGAAGCGGTAAATTTTACGAGCACCGCGCCCAAGCTCGGAAGCGATAAAATTTAAAAATGCCGCTCGAAATTGTATCTCGCCCTGCAAATACTTGGGCGAAATTCTATAGCTCGCATTAACATTAAAATTATATAGAGCTAGCATCGCCCGAGCTCGTGAAGCCGCATCATAATCCTGCAGCGCCTCTGGCGCAATCTCGCTCCCGTTCGCATCAAAGCCAAAAATTTCGCCGCAAAAGAATTTTTTATTAAAAGTTTCGGCATTTAAAATTTCATCATCAATAAGCTCATTATCGCGCCGCAGATCCGCTTTTTGGCGTTTTTCGCGCGCCGCGATATCTCGTTTTGACGCGGTAGTATCTTGTAATAAAGCTGATTTCTCGTCCGAACGCTTAGCGCAGAAAAAATTCTTTTGCGCGGAGCTAGTGTCGTAAAAAGCCTTTGCTGTCAAATTCCTATTCGCGCCACCTTTTTGCGCACTCTTTGCAACGCACGGCTTAGAGGCATTATGATTAAGTGCGTCCGATTTATCGCTTGAAAACTTTTTAAATTTGCCGCTAAATTTCTTGCTTTCGGCGTGCGCAAAGCAAGTAGCGTTAAATTTGCTAGAATTTAAAAAATCCTTGGAATTTAGCTCGCCAGCTTCATCTTTGTAAGCATTTGATTGCGACGCAGTGTGCGATTTTTTAACCGCTTGCTTGGGCTTGCCGGCATTATTTAAATCCCTTGGAATTTTAATCATCTTCGCAAGGCTTGCAACCGAATTCTTGATTTAAATTGAAAACCTTACAGTATTCGCAAAATACGCAGCTAACGCTTCTTTTAGCGCATACGAGCGGGATTTTGCGCTTTTTTACTTCGCCTTTGATTTTTTTCATCGTGTTGTGGTTTAAAAAGCTCGTAAGCATAACGACGCACTCGGTATCTTGCGGGATCGGCTTACGATTTACGCGATTTTCGTTTCGTGCATCCCAGTGCTCGATATTGCTCGCGCCAAGGTCTTTTAAAACCGCCTTAATGGGCGTAATCTCATCTGCTCCTATAACTAAAACATTCATTTCATCCCCTTTTATGATTGATAGTTGTTATTATAACAGAGAAAGATTAAATTTAACTGATAATATATATAAAAATTTGAAATTATAAGCCGGAATTTTACCGGCTCATATTTGATATTTATTCGCTTAAAGCTAGACTTACTGCCGCATCGATGTGGATCTGCGTAGTATCAAATAGCCACGCGGCGGTATCTGCTTGCGATACGAGCAGCCCGATCTCCGTGCAGCCCAGTATCACGCCCTGCGCGCCGCGAGCTCTAAGTCCTTCAATAATCCGTAAAAATTTCTCTTTGGAGTGCGGTAAAATTTTACCAAAGCAAAGTTCATCAAAAATTACTTCGTTTACCGCTCCCATTTCGTCCACGTTCGGCACGAGCACCTCTACGCCGCCATCTATCAAGCGCTGTTTGTAAAAATCCTGCGTCATCGTGTAGATCGTGCCGAGCAGCCCTACTTTTTGCACGCCACGTTTTCGCAGCTCACTTAACGTAGCGTCCGCGATATGCACGAAAGGCACGGATATAGCGGCTTTTATCGCCTCGTAGCACTTATGCATCGTATTAGTGCAAAGAAAAATATAATCCGCGCCGCCACTTTGCAAAACCCGCGCGTGACGAGCTAAAATTTCGCCCGCCCTGCCCCACTCATTATCTCTTTGGCACCGCTCGATCTCGTCAAAATTTAGACTACTTAGCAGAATTTCGCCGCTACTTAGCCCGCCTAGACGCTCGTTAATTTTGCGATTGATCCCATCATAATAGGTAATCGTAGATTCGTAGCTCATGCCGCCGATTAGTCCGATTTTTTTCATGGATTTTCCTTTTAAAATTTATACGGAATTTTATGCAGTCCCGCGAAATTTAATAAAATTCCGGATTACAAAATTCGCAGAGCCGGAATTTCAACAAATAGCCGCAAAGCTTAAGCATTCTCGCTCGCGGCGCCCGCAGAGACAACCTCATCGCCGAAATCGGCATTCGCAAGCCGCTTGAGCTGGCGGTAACGTCTCATCGCGTCGGCTTTGTTTGCTTCATAAAGCTTGCCCGCGTGCTGTGGATCGATCTTTTTAAGCGCGTTGTAGCGCACTTCGTTTAGCAAAAATTCCTCATAAAGGCTCCAGTCCGGTTCTTTGGATGAAATTTTAAGCGGATTTTTGCCCTCCGCCGCAAGCCGCGGATCGAAGGTGTAGGTCGGCCAATAGCCGCATTTGCTCGCAAGCTCGGCTTGATCGCCGGAGCTGCCCATGCCGCCTTTGATGCCGTGCGCGATACACGGCGAATACGCGATGATGAGACTAGGTCCCGGGTAAGCCTCCGCCGCCATGATCGCCTTTATCGTCGCGGCTTGGTTTGCGTTGGAATTTACCTGTGCGACGAAGATGTTGCCGTATGTCATCGCGATCTGACCGAGGTCTTTTTTCTGAACGCGCTTGCCGCCTGCAGTAAACTGCGCGATCGAGCCGCGGCGGCTAGCCTTGGAGCTCTGCCCGCCGGTGTTTGAGTAAACCTCCGTATCCAGCACCAGCACGTTTACGTCCTCGCCGGTAGCTAGCACGTGATCGAGCCCGCCGTAGCCGATATCGTAAGCCCAGCCGTCGCCGCCGATGATCCACTGCGATTTTTTGTTTAGATACTGCTTTAGCTCTAAAATTTCACGAACCCCGGGCGCGTCCAAATTTTGTTCTAGTAGCGGCACCAGCCTATCTCTGATCTGAGCGGATTTTAGCGTATCGTTTCTGTTTTCGATCCAGTCGTGATAAAGCGCCTTTAGCGCGTTTGGCACGCTTGAGAGCGAGCCTAGCATTAGATCTTCGATCTTATGGCGCAGCGTCTCGCTTGCGATCTTCATTCCCAGCCCAAACTCGGCGTTGTCCTCAAAAAGCGAGTTCGCCCACGCGACGCCGCGACCGTTCTCATCCTTGCGGTACGGCATCGAAGGCGCCGATCCGCCGTAGATCGAGCTACAGCCCGTGGCGTTGGCTACGATCATATGATCGCCGAAAAGTCGCGTGATCAGCGTGATGTACGGCGTCTCGCCGCATCCTGGACATGCGCCGTGAAATTCAAAATACGGGCGGGCAAAGCCTACGCCCTTGACGCTTGATCTGTCCATCAAATCATCTTTGTATCTTACGTGCTCGAATAAAAAGTCCGCGCTTTCTTGCTCGCCTTTTGCGAGTTCTTCTTCAAGCGGCACCATGACGAGCGATTTTTCCTTGCTCGGGCAGTTTTCGGCGCAAAGCGCACAGCCCGTACAATCTAGCGGGCTTACTTGGATCTTATATTTTAGCCCCTTTAGCTCCTTGCCCTTGGCTTCTAGCAGGTGCTCTTTTAAATTTAAAGGCGCGGCGTCCTCGTCCTTTTCATCTAGTAAAAACGCTCTGATTACGGCGTGAGGGCAGACGAAGGCGCACTGGTTGCACTGGATGCAGTTTTGCTCGATCCATTTAGGCACCGTGACGCCCACGCCGCGCTTTTCAAATCGCGTCGTGCCCGCATCAAACCCGCCGTCCTCGTGTCCTAAAAACGCCGACACTGGCAAGCTATCGCCGCGCGCTGCGTTCATCGGTTTTACGATCTTTTCTATAAATTCGTCGCCTTTGTATTTGTCGTTTATATCCGCCGCGTCATCTTTTAAATTTACCCACGCAGGATCGATCGCTACCTGCACCAAAGCATCCGCGCCCCTATCGATCGCGTCGCAGTTCATCGCCACGACCGCCTCGCCCTTTTTAGCGTAGGTTTTCTTGGCATATTCCTTCATATAGCTCTGCGCCTGCTCGAACGGAATGATGCCGCTAAGCTTGAAAAACGCCGATTGCATGATCGTATTTGTGCGGCCTCCGAGCCCTATATCGCGTGCCAGCTTGGTGGCGTTTAGAATGTAAAATTTTACCCGTCTGGCAGCTAGAATTTTTTTGACCTTATTCGGAAGCTTTGCCGCCGTCTGCTCGGCATCCCAGATGGAATTTAAAAGAAAGGTTCCTCCCTCGCGGATGCCCCCGATGACGTCGTAGATGTCCAGATACGCAGCGACCGAGCAAGCAACGAAATGCGGATTTGAGACGAGATAGGTCGAGCGGATCGGCCTTTTGCCGAAGCGCAGGTGCGAGCGCGTGTAGCCGCCGGATTTTTTGCTGTCGTAGGCGAAATACGCCTGCGCATAAAGATCTGTTTTATCGCCGATGATTTTGACGGAATTTTTATTCGCGCCCACGGTGCCGTCCGCGCCCAGACCGTAAAATAAGCACTCGGTCTCATCTTCGTAGCCGAGCGAAATTTTATCTCCCACGGGTAGAGATAGATGCGTCACGTCGTCGTCGATGCCGATCGTAAAGCCGTTTCTAGGCTCGTCTGCCTTTAAATTTTCATACACGGCGATTAGCTGCGCTGGATCAACGTCCTTGGAGCTTAGCCCATACCTGCCGCCCACGATGAGCGGGGCGTCCTCACGCCCGTAAAATGCGGCTTTTATGTCCAGATACAGCGGCTCGCCGAGGCTGCCCGGTTCCTTCGTGCGGTCAAGCACTGCGATTTTGCGCACGCTTTTAGGCATCGCGGCGAAGAGATATTTGAGGCTGAAAGGCCTGTAGAGATGCACTTTTAGCACGCCCACTTTCTCGCCCTTCGCGTTTAGATGATCGACCACCTCCTCAAGGGCTTGATTGACCGAGCCCATCGCGACGATCACGCGCTGCGGCTCACTTGCACCGTAATAGACGAAAGGCGCATACGACCGCCCCGTGATCTTTGAAATTTCGCTCATATACTCCGCGACGATGTCCGGAAGCGCGTCGTAAAATTTATTGACTAACTCGCGCGTCTGAAAATATACATCGTCGTTTTGCGCCGTGCCGCGAGTTTTAGGATGTTCAGAGTTTAGCGCATCAGCTCTAAATTTACGCACGGCCTCGCGATCCAGCAAGCGATCAAACTCGGCATAGTCCATCACCTCGATCTTTTGAATTTCATGGCTCGTGCGAAATCCGTCGAAAAAGTGCAAAAACGGCACTCGCCCCTTAATCGCCGCAAGATGCGCGATACCGCCCAGATCCATCACCTCCTGCACGCTGTCGCTTGCAAGCATCGCAAAGCCGCTCTGGCGACAGGCATAGACGTCTTGATGATCGCCGAAGATGGAGAGCGCCTGCGCCGCAAGCGCGCGCGCTGCGACGTGAATGACGCCCGGAAGCATCTGACCTGCAATCTTGTACATATTTGGAATTTTTAGCAAAAGCCCCTGCGATGCAGTGTACGTCGTCGTAAGCGCGCCCGCTTGGAGTGAGCCGTGCACGGTGCCCGCCGCGCCGCCCTCGCTTTGCATCTCGACCACTTTAACGGGCATGCCGAAGAGGTTTTTTTTGCCCTGCGACGCCCAAATATCGGTGTAATCCGCCATAGGCGAGCTAGGCGTGATCGGATAGATGCCCGCGACCTCGGTAAAGGCGTATGAGACGTAAGCCGCCGCCTCGTTTCCGTCCATCGTTTTCATAACTTTTGCCATTTTTCGTTCCTTTGGAATTATCAAATTTCACTAATTTTACATATTTATTGCTTAAAAATTTAAATGCTTCGCAAACCGAATAAAATTCTAAAGCTTTATCACAGCAGGCGGGCTACAAGCGCGATCTGCTGGCAGTTTTAGACGAGCATTGTGGGCGATTTGAAACGGGTTCTTTCACCGCTTTGAAAATAAATTTTTGCGTACTTTAAGCGCAGATCGCGAGCAGTGGGTAGAGATTAATGCAAATTTAGCCGTCTGGCTTGAAATTCTAACCCAAATATCAAATGACGGGAATACGCGAAAATTAAGAAATTTAAAAATGCACCTACCACAAAATGGGGCAAGTCTCATATCGTTAACAAGACCGGGGTGATAAAATTTAGCCACTACAAAGCCTCAACCGCTATACGCATCCAAGCTCGACGTAGCGAAATTTTGTTTATGGCTTGCGACATCGCGGTATATAAAATTTCGGCGCATTCTGCCAAACACAAGAAATTTTATTGCCACCTGCCGAGCGCGGTGCAAATTTCATTTTAAAATTTCATCGATCGATCGCTACGTGAATTTTACTCTATGCGACTTTGCGTTTTGAGCGTAAATTCTATTTCCGCAAGCTGCGCGGAGGATAAATTTAGCTATAATCCTTCGCTTAGATTTAGCACGAAACGCGGCATGTATATATGGCGCGGAATTTTAAAATTTTAAAATTCCGAGCAAAACTCGAAAAGCTAAAAACCGCTAAATGCGCTAAATTTAAAGTCTGAATTTAAAAGCTGAAAAGAGAAAACCGATGAACGTCCATAAAATAGCTTACGCTAGAGTTATCGCGTTAGCATTTGCCGCCTTTATTTTTAACACGACTGAATTTATCCCCGTGGCGCTGCTAAGCGACATCGCGGCGGATTTTAGCATGGACGTTACGAGCACGGGGATAATCATCACAATCTACGCGTGGGCGGTGAGCATCCTCTCGCTGCCGCTGATGCTGCTAACCTCAAAGCTCGAGCGCAAGAGGCTGCTTTTGCGACTTTTCGTGCTATTTACGCTAAGCCATGTCCTGGCCGCCATTGCATGGAATTTTGCCGTTTTGGTAATCGCGCGCCTTGGCATCGCGATTTCGCACGCGATCTTTTGGTCGATCACCTCATCGCTCGTCGTGCGACTAGCGCCGATAAATAAAGGCTCTCAGGCTATCGGCATGCTGGCTTTGGGCACCTCGCTTGCGATGGTTTTGGGGCTTCCTTTGGGACGCGTGGTCGGCGAGCTTTTCGGCTGGCGCATCACGTTTTTCGCAATCGGCGCACTTGCGGCGGTGGAAGCGCTGCTTCTTTGGAAAATTTTACCGTTTTTGCCAAGCCGTCGCGCGGGCTCTCTTGTGAGCTTGCCAATGCTTGCAAAGCGCCAGATGCTGCTTGCTTTGTATCTGCTGACGTTTTTGATCGTAGGCGCGCATTTTACGACCTACAGCTACGTCGAGCCCTTCGTAGCGAAATTTAACCCCGCAGGCGATCACTTCGTAACCTACGTCCTGCTTGCATTCGGTGCTTCGGGAATCGCCGCAAGCGTGCTTTTTTCAAAGCTTTACCGCTCATTTGCGAACGCCTTTTTGATCTGCTCGATCCTTTTTATCCTAGCCTCTGTGCTGACGTTAAAAGCTTTTGTCGCAAATGACGCGGCGCTGCTGCTTGCAGCTTTCGTCTGGGGAGTGGGGATTTTCGGCTTCGGGCTTTGTTTGCAGATTAGGGTTTTGGCGCTAGCTCCCGACGCTACCGATGTCGCGATATCGATCTACTCGGCGATCTATAACGTAGGTATCGGCGGCGGAGCGCTTTTGGGGCATCAGGTCGCAACGAGATTCGGGCTTGAACACATAGGCGAGGCGGGCGCGATACTGGGCGCACTGGGGCTTGCAAGCTACCTCTATGCAAGCGTGAAATTTGCGGAGAAAAAATAGCGCTAAATTTTACGAAAAAGCTTCCGCGGGCTAGAAGCGCCGTTTTTAAAGCTTGCATTTTAGAAAACGGCAGTTCTATGGGTCTAAATTTTTAAAATTTATCCCTCGCGATTAACTAAATTTGCAGATAAAATTTAATCTCGCGCTCCGTTTTTCCGCCTGTTTTCTTGACCGCCTACGCCCGTGTATATCCACGCAAGGCTCTTAAATTTTAACCATCGCTAGAGCGATAAATTTTAAAATTTATCGACAGGGTGCAAAAATTTAAGTCGCAGAATTTAAAGCGCAAGCCACCCAAATTTAACTACTTTATAAACCCGACCTGCGGTAAAATTTCAGCTAGCGCCGCGTCTTTTTTCTCGTTAAATTTGACCTTGTTCTGCTCAAAAAGGTTATTTCCGTGCGCGTCTATCGAGACGATGAGCGGACCAAACTCCTTCACGCGGCACTTCCACAGCGTCTCGGGCATCCCAAGCTCCGTCCAGTCCGCGCTCTCTATCTCCTCGACCTGCGTCGCAGCCACCACCGCGCAGCCCGCGGGAAATACGCAGTGTATCGCGCCAAACTCCTTGCAGCCGCTCATCGTGCCCTCGCCCATGCCGCCTTTGCCCACGATCAGGCGCACGCCCGTTTTGGCGATAAACTCGCGCTCGAATTTCTCCATCCGCATGCTAGTAGTCGGCCCCACAGAGACCATCTCAAAGCTTTTTTCGCCCGTTTTTCTGATGATCGGTCCAGCGTGCAGGATCGCGCCGCCCCTGATATCTAGCGGCAGCTTGCGGCACTCCTGCACGACGCGTCTGTGCGGCACGTCGCGGCAGGTGACGATGTGTCCGCTGAGGTAGATCACGTCGCCGATCTTGATATCCGCCAGATCCTCGGCATTGATCGGCGTGGTTAAAATTTTCTTACTCATAGCGCGAACTCCTTGTGCGATTTTACGGCAAAGCTTAGCTGCTCGTCCCAGACGATGTGGCCTTTGCGGTGCGACCAGCAGCCTACGTTTACGGCGACGGCGATGACGCTTGGGTGGCGGGCGCAGTTTTCGATATGCACGCCCATGACCGAGCTTGCGCCGCTCATGCCCTGCGGGCCCAGGCCGATTTTATTGATGCCATCTTCGAGTAGCTTTTCGGTTAGCGCGACGCGGTCGTTTGGATTACGCGAGCCTAGCGGCCTTATCAGCGCTTTTTTGGATAGCAAGGACGCTACGTCGATCGAGGTGCCCACGCCTACGCCCACTAGCAGCGGCGGACAGGCGTTTATGCCGTAGCTCGTCATTATGTCCATGACGAATTTTACGACCCCCTCGTAGCCCATACCGGGCATCAGCACGGTCGCTTTGCCGGGCAGGCTACAGCCGCCGCCCGCCATATAGGTGTGTATCTCGCACTCGCCACTACCCGGCACGATCTCCCAAAATACGCTCGGCGTGCCCTTGCCGACGTTTTTGCCGGTGTTGTACTCGTCAAACGTCTCGACGCTGTTGTGGCGTAGCGGAGCCTCGCGCGTCGCTCGCAGTACGGCCTCGCGCAGCAGCTCCTCAAGCTCGCCGATGAGCGGGAAGTTCGCTCCGCAGCGCACGAAAAACTGGATCACACCCGTATCCTGACAGGACGGGCGGTCTAGCTCCTTGGCTAGGCGCTGGTTTTCAAACATCGTTTTGTAGATCTCCTTTGCCAGCGGCTGCGTCTCGCATTCGCTAAGTTCATGTAGCTTCGTCATCACGTCGTCAGGCAGCACCTTGCCCGTGTAGCCGACGAATTTCGCCATGACCTCGGTCATCTTTTGCACAGCTTTTTCTTTATCCATCGCTTCTCCTTTGCTGGTTTTTACTTTCAAATTTTTCGGCGGCGCCCGCCAGGACGCAGCCTGCGGCGTAGCAGAGCAGGTCGGCGAAATCAAACGTCCCGCCGATCATTATTTTTAAAATTTTACTTTCTATGCCTAAAATTTGCACTGCGCCAAAATACTGCGCGAGCTCCAAAGCTGCCGCAAACGCGAAAATTTTAAGCGGCAAATTTAAAGGCGGCATGCTAAATATAGCCCTAGCGAGCGCGTAAAGCAAGATAACGGCCAAAACGTCGCCCGCGTAGTGGCGCACGAAGCCGCCCTTTACGCAGATCGCGATGTAAATTTCAGCCGCTAAAATCAGAACTGCCGCGGCTAAAAACGCTAGCCTCATCCGCGCGCTTTGCTTTGTTTGCGCCTTTTGCGCGAGCTTTTTTGCGCCCTTCGGCCCAGCATTTTGCTCGTTTAAATTTTCCTCTCGCAACGCTTTCCTTTTAAATTTAGCCGTTAAATTTGACCCGCGCGGCGGCGTAAATTTAGAGATGATTTACCAGGCTCGCGTTATACGCGGCGCCAAAGCCGTTGTCGATATTTACGACGCTCACGCCGTTTGCGCAGCTGTTTAGCATCGCTAGCAGCGCCGCCAGCCCGCCGAAGCTCGCTCCGTACCCTACACTGGTGGGCACCGCGATCACCGGCACGCTAACAAGCCCTGCTAGCACGCTAGCTAGCGCGCCCTCCATGCCCGCTACCGCGATGACGATCTTTGCGCCGCGTATCTCGTCTAAATTTGCGATTAGCCTGTGCAGCCCAGCCACGCCCGCGTCGCTAAATTTACGCGCGTCGTTACCTAGAAATCTCGCCGTTTCGTACGCCTCCTCCACGACCGCGCCGTCGGCGGTGCCTGCGGAGACTATCGCGATGTAGCTTTGCGTGAGTGCGGGTTCTTTAAATTTGACGCTGATGACGCGACCGCGAGCGTTAAACTCCACCTGCGGCAAGATTTCATGCACACGCTTAAAAACCCGCTCGTTGGTGCGCGTGATTAGGATATTTTGCCCTCTCGCGCCGATCGCACCAGCGATACGTAAAATTTCATCATCCGTTTTACCCTCGCCGTAGATCACCTCGCCCGCACCGTTTCGCAGTGCGCGCTGAGTGTCGATCTTGGCGCAGCCCACGTCCTCGTAGGGGTAGTTTTTTAGGTATTTTAGCGCCTCTTGCTCGCTAACGCGGCCGCTTTTTATCCCCGCGAAAAGCTCTAAAATTTCATCCTCTCTCATGCAAAACATCCTCTCTAAGCCCCTTTAGATCGAGCGTCACATCCGCTGCGCCAAGCGTCACGAGCTGTCTAATGACGCTTTTAAATTTAGCGTCGTTTAGGAAGTCTCGCATGCTAGAAAAGGGCATTTGCAGCTTTATATTTTTGCGGTCGCACCGCGCGCGGACGTTTGCGTAGCCGCTTGCGATGAGTAGATTTTCCGCAGCTTCGATCAAATTTAGCTCGCTCTCATCGATCTCGCGCCCGTGCGGCAGGCGCGTTAGCAAGCACGCGTAGCCGGGCTTTTCGGCGGTGGGTAAGCCCAGCTCGCGCGATAGCTCGCGGATTTCTGATTTAGTTAAATTTATCAGCGGCGAGAGCACGCCTAGCTCCTCTTTTGCTTTGAGCCCGGGGCGGTATTCGCCCAGATCGTCTCGGTTTGTGCCGTCTGCGACACGGCTAAATCCAAGCTCGCGGGCGCGCTCGATTAGACGCGAAAATACCGCCTTTTTGCACAGATAGCAGCGGTTTTCTGGATTATCTTTGGTCCCCTCCGCGATGCCTAGCTCTAAAATTTCGTGGCGGATGCCGTAAAATCTAGCAAATTCCACGGCTTCGGCGATCTCGCGCGAGGACATGTAGGGCGATCTTATCGTTATGCCGATCACTCGCGCACCCAGCGCGTCGTGCGCCGCGCGTAGCAGTAGCGAACTGTCCGTGCCGCCGCTAAATGCAACCGCCAGCTCGCCCAGCCCGCGCAGATCAGCCTTTAGTTTTTCTAGTTTCGTCATAGATTTTCAGCGCCTCTTTTCGCACCCGCTCGATCGTCGTGCCGTGCGCGAGCGCCGCGGCCTTGCAGTCGTCAAATTCGGGCTTTGCCTTTTGCGTTTGGCCGCTGCCAGAAATTTTAAGCCCTGTCTCGCCGAATTTCGTCTGCACCCGCGCAAACTCGCGCTTTAGTTCGGTTTTAGCTACCTCTACCTCGCGAACGCCGATCGCGGTGGTGTAGGTAAATATCAGATCCTTTAAAATTTGCGCGTCCTGCTTGCGGCACAGCGCGTTTAGCTCAAAGCCCATGCGCCCCTTTTTCATAAAAATAGAGCGGCTAAACACGTCTAGCGCGCCGTTTTCGCGCAGAATTTCGCACGCAAAGGCAAAGCTCTCGGCGTCCATATCGTCGATGTTCGTGGAGATTAAAATTTGCTTGCAAAGCTCGCCGTAGCCCGAGCGCGCGTCTAAATTTCGCTCGTCTAAATCCTCGTCAACCTCGCAGATCATCGCGCGAAGCACGTTTGCAAAGCCCGCTGCGTCCTTGCTGCCCGCGCCGTAGCCGATCTTTTCTATCCTAAAGCTCGCATTGTCCGTAAATTCGTCCGCGCAGGCCTTTAAAATCGCCGCACCCGTTGGCGTAGTCATCTCGAAATTTGCGCGTCCGAGGCTTACGGGCACGCCTTTTAAAATTTCGCAAACGGCGGGTGCTGGCACGCTAAGCGCACCGTGATCGCAAACCGCTACGCCGCCGCCAAGCTCGATTTTGGAGCTTACGACGCGCGAGACGCCTAAATTTTCAAAAAGATACTCGAGGCAGATCGCCGCGCCTGCGACGTCCGCGATGCTATCGATCGCGCCGACCTCGTGAAAATGCACCCGCTCTATGTCCGTGCCATGAACTTTGGCCTCGGCCTGCGCAATCGTGTGAAATATCGCGCCCGCTCTTTGCTTGCAGCTCTGGCTTAAATTTGAACTCTCTAAAATTTGCCTGATGTCCGCGTAGCTTCTGGCGTGAGGCTGCGATTTTAGCGGCACGACGTCGATTTTGGTCGCGGCGATGCCGTTTTTTAGCACGTTTTTGCGCTCCAGCTTAAATTCGCCGGCCAAATTTAATTTCTCTAGCTCGGCGCAAAGATAGCCAAAATCCACGCCGAGCTCCACCAGCGCGCCTAAATTCATATCACCGCTGATACCCGCGCTAGCGTCGTAATATAAAATTTTAGCCAAGCCTAGGCCTTAGGCACCGTCATCGAGCCAAACGGCAGGATGATGATTTTTGCGTCCGCGCCCTTTTGCGCGAGCGCGTCGTCCACGGCCTTTTGGATGTCGTGGTATGGTTTTAGATGTACGGCTCGCATCTCATCGTCGCTTAGATCACTCACCGCCCAGGTCTGCGCCCAGAGCGAGATTTCGGCCATCTTAGCGGCCTTGTGATAGCCTAGCTTAAAGCCAGCGCTGATCTTTTCGAGCACCTTTTTGGGCGTGTCGGCGGAGGCCATCAGATCAAAAAACGGCTTTGGTCCGATGCCCGTGCGGCACTTTGCGACCATGATTAAAATTCCGTCCTGTGCAAGCGCTAGTTTGCCGTTGTCTAGGGCTTTTTGCGCCTGATAGAGATCGACGTCCATCGGATAGGGCGCGACCGAGATCACGATATCTGCCTTGCGCGGGATATTTACGCAAAAAACCTCGTCGGCCTTTTTCACGCAGTCGTAAAAGCTGTCGTTTAGGTGTCCCGCGCTTGCGTAATACACGCCGTGCTCGCTGTCAAGCACCGTCTGGATCGAAAAAACGTCGATGTGCGCGAGAACTTTCATCGCGTCGATCATATCTTCGTGCACGGGGTTGCCCTCTAGTCGCAGAGCTTGCGCGTCGGCACTAAGAGCGAGTTTGTGGTTTTGCGTGATGCTCTCGTACGACGCGGTGCCCGGCAAAAAGGCCTTTCTGCCGCCCGTGTAGCCCGCGAAATAGTGCGGCTCGACCGAGCCTATAACGATCACTTTTTTCGCTTCGGCTACGATTTTGTTTAGATACATCTGCGTGCCGTTTTTGCTCTCGCCTAAAAAGACCATCTCGTCGTGCTTGGAGTCGTGATCATGAACTTCGTTTTTGGCTCTGATCTCCGCGTAAATTTCTTTGCCGAAGATCATCTCGTATTCTTCCTGCGTGCCCTCTCTGTGGCAGCCCGTGGCGATGATGAAAATTTTATTTTTATCGCGGATTTTCGGGTAAATTTGCTTTAAAATTTTTGCCGTCGGCGTCGGGCGCGTGCCGTCGTTTACGATGACGACGATCTTTTGCTCGCCTGCTATAAACTCGTCAAAGCTTTTTTGATTTATCGGATTTGCCAGAGCCTTTGCGATGAGCGCCGTTTCGTCAAATTTAGCCACGGGGTTTGGATCGAAAACGCCGAGCAAATTTTTCTCGTTTATCTCTAAGCTTAGATGATCATCTTTGCCGTATGCGATAGGGATTTGCATATCTGCCTCCTATGTGGAATTTGGCGGGATTATAACGTAAATTTTATTTAAAACGAATTAGCCTAGAGCGGGTTATGAACGGAATTTAGAAAGCTTTAGAATTTAAAAATTTAGAGCATTTAAAATTTCAAAATTTTATCAAATTTTATAAAGCCGCTGGAGTTTGAAATTTAAAGCTCGCGAGCCGTCTGCCCGCGAGCATATAGCTATTATAAATAGCCGTAAATATGAGCGAAGATAAAGCCCATCGCGCATGAAGTAAGAACGCCTATTAGCCCAGGGAAAATGAAGCTGTGGTTGATGACGAATCTGCCGATGTGCGTAGTGCCGGAGCGGTCGAACTGGATCGCCGCAAGATCGCTCGGATAGGTAGGTAGGATATAGTATCCGTAGCAAGCCGGTGCAAACGCAATAATAAGGCCCGGATCAATACCGATGCTAACCGCTAGCGGTACGAAAGTAGCAACCGCTGCTGCTTGAGAGTTAAGGAATTTACTAATCAAAAGCGAAACGATGACATACGTCCACGGGTAGGCCTTAACGACCTCACCAAGGGATGCCTTAAGCATTTCGATATGAGCAGTAAACATAGTCTCCGCCATCCATGAAATTCCATAAATGGCTACGAGCGCGATCATACCGCTATGAAAAATTTCGTTTTTAGCGATATTGCCCGCTTTTATGCCAGAAACGATCATCATGATGGATGCTGCAAGAAGCATGAAAATTTGAATGGTTAAGACCATATTTAAATTTGTGGTCTTTTTCATAGTATCTTTTACGACTATGCTTGCGTTTGCGATACTTTCGCTCTTATCACCTGTCGTAATTACTACATTTCCGTCCTGAGCGACGATGCTTTGAGTAAGCTTTTTATCTTTGTCGTAAATTTCGACGCTATTAAATTTCGTCGCATCTTTGGCTTTAGACTCTTTGACGTTTGAGACGACCTTACCGCCGTCCACCATAGAAATGACCTGACCATCTTTGATCGTGATATTTTTGACCGTCTTTTTATCGACGATGATCTCTACGGATTTGCCCGGGACATTTTTAGTCCACGCAGGACGCAAGCTTTTTTCGTAACCTAAAACCGCAACTAGCGCAATAGTGGCTAAGAATATCCACATGCAAACCCACTTAATCCTAGGAAGCTTTTGACCTAACAATGTCGTGCTTTCGCCGTAGATATATTTTTTCTGCTCTGGATCTTTGATCTTTTCTTGAAATTCCGGATCTTTATCTAGATCTTTACCTCTAAAAATCGACCACGTTCCGATCGCAAGCATACCGATGAAAGTAGAAGGGATTGTTAATTTAAGTAGATCCAAATACGTACTAAAGCCCTCGATATGCACGCCTTGACCTAGCAAGATCGCGACCATCGAAACGCCGGCAACCGAAACGGGGCTAGCGATGATAGCAAGCTGCGAGGAGATTGTAGAAGCAGCCATCGGGCGCTCAGGGCGAATTCCATTTTTAATAGCTACGTCATAGATGATCGGAAGCAGCGTATAGACGGTGTGTCCGGTTCCACATAAGATTGTAAGCGTCCACGCAACAGTTGGAGCGATGATGCAAACCATCTTCGGATGCTTACGAAGCAATTTCTCCGCTATTTGAAGCATTACATCAAGGCCTCCCGTAGCCTGTAGCGTTGCACTTGCTACGACAACTGCGAGGATAGTTAAAATAACGTCCACTGCCGGCTTACCCGGCTCTAATCTAAATCCAAACACTAAGATCACTAAGCCTATACCGCCTAGAATTCCCAGCGCCATACCGCCTTTTTTAGCACCATAAAACAAACAGCCCAATACTATAATGAGCTGCAAAAAGAATTGAGTGCTTTCAGACAAACTTGTCAGAAACTCCATAGTTTCTCCTTCAGTAAAATTTAAAACAAACTTTGGCGATTATACTAACTTTTTATTTAAACAAAATTAAAGGAGCGTTACGAATTGTAAAAATCTATCAAAATAAAAATTTACTGAAATTATAATTTTAAAGCAGAATTTATAGCGAAATGTGAAAAATAAAATTTCACTTAGAACTGTTTTTACATCATAAAATTTCGCAACTTTTAAGAAAACTTAGAATTCCATTATAGCTCAAGCTTTAAACCGATTTTTAAGCCTTGGAGTAGTATCATTTCACAAAGAGCGGATTAAGATGAATTTTATAAAATTTTGTATTGCCTTTTTGATTTGTTTATCACAGATGGCAATAGCTGGTAGCTTTGATCTAAATGCCACGCTGCGTTTGGGCGCATTCGACGCAAGCTCGCACCGACTGCTTTTATGCGGCAGTGGCGGCGAGCTTAGGATGTTTGATACTGCTAAATGGGATGTGGAGTTCGCGCAAAAATACAGCGATAACGAAATCACGGCTCTAAATTTTAAAAACGGCAAAATTTATCTAGCTTGGGGCGGAGCCGAAATCGCGGTGCTAAACGATAGATTAAAGTTTTTACGCACGCTTAAGACGGGGCGTAGCGGCACAGCCCAAATAGATGCGATCTATGCCGCAAAAGACGCGATTTACGCGGTAGTGGATAAGAATCAACTAATAAGATTAGACGAGGACCTTGATAACAGCGCGGATGGCGGCTACGCCCCAAGAGAAAATTCCACCGCGAACGGGCAATCTTTAAATAAAAATTCCGCCCCAGATGGGCTGCGCGGAATTTCGTTTCATTACGGCAGGATCAATGCCGTTAGCCTAGGCGCTAACGGACTTTGCGTCGCAAACTGGAACGGCGTAGCCTGTTTTAGCGCAGATCTTTTTGCGACTAAATTTAGCGGCAGCGATACAGCGCCTAATCGCGCCGCGCAGGGAGAGCTTAGTGGCGTGAAATTTAAAGATGCGGAATTTAATAGCACGAGAATCGTGCAAGCCTCCGAGCCAAACGAAACGAAAGCTGGCGGCGCAAAGAGCGCGGAATTTAAAGGCTCGGAATTCAAAGGCGCAAAATTTCAAGACGAGGGGCTTAAAACTCGAAGCGAAATTTCAGCCGAAGCTGGCGATAAAAATTTAAGCGGCTCTATCGCCACTGCGCTTGCAGACTGCGACGGGACGCTATTTGCAGGCGATATAGAGGGGAATTTTATAAATTTAAAAAGTAGCGAGCGCAAAAGCGTGGGCTCTTGGATCAAATCCATCGTGTGCGCCCACGGCACGCAGTTTATCGCTACTAAAGATAAAATTTACGAAAATCAAAAAGTAGGATTAAAGGAGGTTGTGGATTTAAAAAGCGAATTTTTAGCGATGTACGCAGACGGGGAAGCGATCCTCGTAGTCAGCAAATCAGGTAAAATTTTAAAATTCTAAGAAAGGATTAGTATGTTAAAAAGTTTCAAACCCGTGCTTTTGGGCTCGGTTTTGTTCGCCGCAAGCGCCCTGTGTGCCGCAGATAGCGACCTAGAGCGCGTGATGAAAGAACGAAATTTAAGCGAAAAAGACGTTTTAGCGGCGGCTAAGACCTATCAGCCGACCGGTAGGAAGGACGATTATATGGTCTTCTCTTCCGGCGGTCAAAGCGGACAGGTGATCGTTTACGGCGTGCCGTCGATGAGGATCTACAAATATATCGGCGTATTTACCCCGGAGCCTTGGCAGGGATACGGCTTTGATGAGGAGAGTAAGGCGGTCTTAAGATCGGGCTCTATTAACGGCAAAGAGATCAACTGGGGTGATACTCACCATCCAAATTTCAGCGAGAAAAATGGCGAGTATGTGGGCGATTATCTCTTTATCAACGATAAGGCAAACCCAAGAATCGCGGTTATAAATTTATCCGATTTCGAAACTACTCAAATAGTCGTAAATCCCGTAATCAAAAGCGATCACGGCGGCTCTTTCGTAACGCCTAATACCGAATACGTCATCGAAACCAGCCAATACGCAGCCCCTTTTGATAACGACTGGCACCCAATCGAGGAGTATCAAGCAGTCTATCGCGGTGCGGTAACGCTATGGAAATTTGACTACGATAAAGGCAAAATCGACGTAAATAAATCCTTTTCTCTAGAGCTTCCTCCATATATGCAAGATCTAAGTGACGCAGGTAAGGGCGAGAGCTTCGGCTGGGCGTTTACCAACAGCTTCAACTCCGAAATGTACACAGGCGGCATCGAAAAGGGTCTGCCTCCGATGGAAGCCGGTATGAGCCGCAACGATACCGACTACTTGCACGTTTACAACTGGCAAATTCTAGAAAAACTTGCTCAAGATAGCAAAAACTACAAGGTCGTAAACGGACACAGAATCGTTACGATAGATGCCGCCGTAAAAGCGGGAGCGCTATTTTTGATCCCTGAGGCTAAATCCCCTCACGGCGTCGATGTTAGCCCTGATGGTCGCTATATCATTATCGGCGGTAAACTAGATACTCACGCTAGCGTTTATGATTTTAAAAAGATCAAAGAGCTAATTGATAAAAAAGAATATGCAGGCAAGGATCCATACGGAATTCCGATCCTAGATATGCAAAAGACGCTTCACGGACAAGCAGAGCTTGGTCTTGGACCTTTGCATAACACCTTCGATTCGCAAGATGGCGTAATCTATACATCGCTTTACGTTGATAGCCAGATCGTAAAATGGAACTACAAAACGCTAAAGGTTTTAGATAGGATCAATGTTCACTACAATATCGGACACCTTGATTCTATGGAGGGCAAATCCTCAAAGCCTGTCGGCAAATACGTAATCGCGCTAGATAAGCTTTCGATCGATAGATTTAATCCTATCGGACCGCTTCATCCGCAAAATCACCAGCTCATCGATATTACAGGACCTAAAATGGAGATGCTTTACGATCTTCCTATCGGTCTAGGCGAGCCGCACGACGTAGTTTCTATCGCAGCTAGTAAGCTTCATACGAAACCTACCTATACTATGGGAACGAACTCTCGTACCGGCAAGCAACACCCTGCTATGACGCTAGCAGGTCAGGAGCGCATCGAGCGCGACGGCAAAAACGTAAAAGTCTATGCTACAGCGATCCGCAGCCATATTAATCCTGAGCACATCGAGGTTAATAAGGACGATAACGTAACGATCTATATGACAAATTTAGAGCGTGCCGAGGACGAAACTCACGGCTTTACGGTTGATGATTATGATCTGCATATGTCGCTTGAGCCGGGTAAGACTGCGAGCGTAAATTTCATCGCAGATAAAGAAGGCGTATTTCCTTTCTACTGCACGGAATTCTGCTCTGCGTTGCACCTTGAGATGTTTGGATATCTATACGTAAAAGATCCGAATAAAAAATACACTTCAGCTAAAGCTTCTATGCTAAAAGCTCTTAGCCCAGAGGCTCTAAAAGCTGAATACGACAAGGTAGTAGCTACGAATAAAGCCACCGATGATGTTATTCAATCAGTCGTTAAATTCTTAAAAGAGAAAAACTACGAGAAATATCCTAAGGTCAAGGCTTTAGTCGATGATGCGCTAGATCAATACGGCAAAATTCCTGAAACCAAAGCCAAGGCAGACGCCGCGGTAAAAGCAGGCGATATGAACGGCGCGATACTTTGGGAAGGTCAAGTTTGGCAGTATTTAGTAAAAACCGCGGATGTCGGACTTCGCGCTAAAAACAACCTAATCCGCGAGCTCTCCACTCCTATGAGCGAGGCTGCATCTAACGGCGAGAAGGCCTACCTACGCGGAGGCTGCAACGGCTGCCACGTCATCGGTCAAGTAAGCTCGGGTCCTGATCTAACGGGCGTCCTACTCCGCCATGAAAACGGCGAAAAATGGGTAGCCGATTTCATCAAAGACCCTGCTAAATTCTACGAAGACGACTACGTTAAGGCAATGATAAATTACTTCAACCTTCGCATGCCAAATCAGCATATGAAAGACGAAGAGATCAAAGATATCATCGAATACCTAAAATGGGTCGATGAGAATGCGGGTCTTAACTAGCCCCACTCTCCCCCGCAAGGGGGAGAATTTAAAGGAGATGAAATGCCAAAATATAAAATTTACGCGATTTTAGCGCTGCTTATTATGACGGTCGCTTTTACCATCCCTACGCTCGGATTTTTCAAAGTCCAAGGCAAAATCGTATCGGGGCAGGTTAGCAGCGTCTCGCAGCTGCCCGCATACTCCGCACCGATATGGAATTTTTATACAAAAGCATCGTATAAAAATCACCTAATTCCTAGTGATGTTAAAAATGATCTAGGCGCGATGCTGGAGCATAAATTTGAAGTGGGCGTACCTAGCATACCGGTGTGGAAAATTTCACTTGAAGCGCCAAACTATCCAAAAGAGGCTTTCCCCGATGGAATTCCACTTTACGTCCACGTTGACGGCTTTAGCGGCGATGTCGGCGAGATGAATACCCTAAATCACTACATCGGCATGTATCCCGTCTGGCGCGGCGGCACGCTCGAGCACTCGCTATCGCCGTATTATCTCATAATCGCTACGATCGGTATGCTTGCGTTTTTGTACTACGACGGCAAGGGGCAGACTCTGCTTATGATCCTGCCGATCATCGCGCCGCTTATCTTCATAGGCTGCTACGTGGGTTGGCTGTATTGGTTCGGGCACAACCTGCAAGACTGGGGCGCGTTTAAAATAAAGCCTTTTATGCCTACAGCATTTGGCGACGGCAGCGTGGCGCATTTTACTACCCATTCATATCCGGCTCTTGGCTTTTGGCTAATGCTGGCCCTGTCGCTACTATCAGCGTTAGCACTGCTATCTAAGAAAAAATTTCTACGAGAGCATAGATGAGGCTTTTGCTTCTAGCATTCTCGCTCGCGCTAAGCTTAGGCGCGGGCGAGCTTCAAGACGCGATCGATAGCGCAAAAGCGGGCGATATTATAGAACTAGCCGCGGGCGAGTATCACGGCAATATTTTAATCAATAAACCCCTTATTATCGACGGACTAGACCGCTCCGCCGTGATCATAGGCGATCGCAACGGAACGGTCATCCGCGTCCGCTCTCCGCATGTTACAATCAAGAATTTAACAATTCAAAACGGAGGCTTCGAACATCTTAGCGAGGATGCAGGGATCAACGTAAGCGACGTAAACAGCGTAATCATAAAAAATAATCTCATCAAAGACGTGCTCTACGGCGTCGTGCTAAGCAAGGCAAACGACGTAACGATCGAGGGCAACGAAATTTCAAGTAACGCCTACCGCACGAGTTTTAAAGGCGACGGTATCAAGCTTTGGTATTCCAATGCCAATAAAATTTTAAATAACGACGTCCACAACGTCCGCGACACCGTTTTTTACTTCTCAAACGGTAATCTCGTCGCAGGCAATAAAGGCCATAGCTGTCGCTATTCTCTGCACTTTATGAACTCCGGGCATAACGTCGTGGAGGATAACTACTACGACGGCAACAGCGTGGGATTATTTTTTATGTTTTCAAGCGACAATATCGCCAGACGCAATGTCGTGCGCAACGCGGACGGCGCCTACGGCGTAGGCATCGGTATGAAGGATAGCTCAAATTTCAGGGTTACAGATAATAAAGTCGTTTACAATGCCCGCGGATTTTATCTGGATCAATCCCCCTATCAGCCGGGCTCGCTTAACGTTTTTGAAAACAACGATATCGAATACAACAGCATCGGCGTGCAATTCCACGCCACGCAGCTAAAAAGTGTATTTAAAAACAATAAATTTAAAGGCAATATGGAGATCGTGCTAAACGATACGCCCCAATCCAAGCTCTTGCAAAACGAGTGGAGTGGCAACTACTTCGACGATTACGACGGATTTGATCGCGATGGTGACGGCTACGGCGACGTTAGCTACAGCTCATACGCCTACGCGGATAGGCTTTGGGCGCATAAGCCAAGCGTGCGGTTTTTTTACGGCTCCAGCGGGATCGCGCTTTTAAATTTCATCTCCAAGCTCGCTCCGTTTTCAGAGCCTGAGCTACTGCTAAAAGATCCAAAACCTAGGATGAGGCAATGATAAAGAATAGACGCGAAGCGATAAAACTACTTGGCGGAGCGCTCGGGACACTCGGGGCAGCGAGCTTGTTTGCGGATGGAAATTCTACCAATTCCGCAGGCAGTGAAGCGCAAAATTTAAACAAGCAAAATTCCGTAAATTCCACAGGACAAAATTCTGCGCCGAATCCCATAAAACAAAATTCTAGCGGGGATTCCGCCTCTTTGTATCTACGCCCGCCCGGAGCGCTAGCGGAGCGCGGCTTCCGCTCTAGCTGTATCAAGTGCGGCCAATGCGTGCAGGTCTGCCCCTATCACAGCATCTATCTGCTCGATATTACGCATCTTTTTGACATCGGTACCCCGGTCATCGATGCCAAAGAGCGGGGCTGCTATCTTTGCGGCGCGCTTCCTTGCGTGCTCGCCTGTCCAAGCGGCGCGCTCAGCCACGAGACTAACGAGCCTAAAAAGGTTGCGATGGGTATCGCCGTGATTGAAAATTTAGACGCCTGTTTGGCGTATCGCGGGCAGGTTTTAAAACCAGACGATCTGCGCCTAAAGCCCGCCAAGACCGAGCAGGAGCGCGAGTTAAACTCCGCGCTGGCGGCGAAAGAGGGCAAGGTCTGTGATCTATGCGCGTCGCTGTGCCCTTACCCGCAGCCACTTGATGCCATCGCGATGATAGAAGCGGGCGCGCATTTCGCCCCGCAGATCCGTAGCGCTTGCGTCGGTTGCGGGGCGTGCGCAGAGCTCTGCCCGGCGCGTATCATCGAGATAATCCCGCGGGCGGATTACAAATCAATCTATGAAGGAAAACAATGAAAAACTCCATTAAATTCTACCTCTGCTCACTAGCTGCGGCGCTTTTGCTATGCGGCTGCGGAGATAACGACGATTCAAGCTCCGCCGCGGCAAGCTCCGCGGGGCAGAATTCTGTTTCGCAAAGCTCCGCAGAACAAAATTCCGCGAGTTTAAATTCCGCATCGCAGAAAGCGGATCAAAATTCCACTGCCAAGCCTCGCATCAGCGTTAAAAGCGGCGAAGCGCCCAAGAAGGACGATAAGTTCGTAAGCTACGATTTTTACGGCGAGCGAAAGGTAAATTTTAACCTAAACGGCGATGTAAACGAAACGACCAAAAACATCGTGGCATATTCGAGCATCAAAAACCAATACGAAAAGCTAAATTTCGACCTGATGAAAAAGCGCCTTGGGCATGATTTTATCCTGCGCTGTTCAGCGTGCCACGACGACTACGCCAACGGCATCATCGGTCCGTCGCTTCTGGATAAAACCGACGCGCAGATCGTGGATATGATTAAAAAGTATAAATTTAAAGAAAAGCCCAACCCACTTATGGTGCAGCTCGTAAACGGCATGAGCGAGCAGCAGATAGAGACGATGGCGAAAGAAATTTATGAGTTCAACAAACAATTTAAGGAGCAGAAATGAAACCGGGCAAAATTTTAGCTTTGATTTTGGGTGTAGCACTGATCGCGCTGATGATCTTTATGGCTAGTTCGGACGATTCTAGCGCGCCGCAGCAGGAAGTCAAGCCGCAAACGCAAGCAAAGCCTGCGCCGCAGAGCAAAAGCGTCGATCTCATCGACGATAAGGACGTAAAAAATATTAAAATTTTGCAGCAGAGCGTCAAAGAGCGCGATTTCAAGGTTAGCAGCTCCTATCTGGTAAGCTGCGCGCCCTGCCACGGCGATGACGGACGCGGCAAGATCGCTCCGCCGATCGGAGGCAAGAGCAAGGATCAAATTTTAGCAAGTCTCAAAGACTATAAGGCGGGCAAGATCAAAAACAGCCTAATGAGCGGGCTTTTAACCAACGTAAGCGACGAGAGCCTAGATAAGCTCGCGGATGAAATTTCAAAATTTAAAGAGTAGCTCTTGGATAAATATAATTCGCGATGCACGATCAAAAATACGAGCTTTTTCTCGACCTTCGCGCTTAGAAATAAAAGCGGCAAATGGCGCCCCAGCATTCGGGCTCTGCGCTACGCTACGGTATTTTTGGTACATCTACTTTTCGTGCTTTCCTTTCGCGCGGATATTCAAATTTTAGAAGGCGACATCAGCGGCTCGCGGATACTTGGCTTTCATCTATCAGATCCTTTCGCGACTCTTGAGGTGATCGCCGCACACAAGGATCTGCCGATAAATCTACTCATAGGCTCGGGCACGATCTTGCTGTTTTATTTCATCGCGGGCGGCAAGGCGTTTTGCTCGTGGATCTGCCCTTACGGAGCGCTTAGCGAGATCGGCGAGAAGCTGCATAATACGCTAATTGCCAAGCACGTCATCAAGGAGCGCACCCTGCCTCGCGGTATGCGATATGCGATCTGGGCGGTATTTTTGCTGCTAAGTGCTATTACAGACCTGCTCGTTTTTGAAATTTTTAACGTAGTTGGAATTTTATCGCGCTTCATCATCTACGGCTTTTCGCTGGCGGGGCTTTGGATCGTTTTTGTGTTTTTGCTCGAAGTATTTTTTAGCAGGCGAGCGTGGTGCACTCATCTATGCCCGCTAGGAAGCACCTATTCGCTTGCGGCGAAAGCAAGCCTTAGCAAGATTACTTGGGATAAGAGCAGGTGCGATCACTGCGGCGTTTGCCAAGACGTCTGCTTCGTCTCGCACGTGTTAGACATCACCAAAAAAAAGGCATCCGAAAACCTAGGCGATAAGAGCAAATTTATGCTAAAAGGGATCGACTGCACGCTGTGCGGACGCTGTATCGACGTGTGTCATCAAGACGCACTCGGTATCGGCAATAAACTAAAAGATATGATCTAAGGAAGCCTATGATAGAGATTAAAAACGTAAGCAAGAAATTCGGAGATCAATTCGTTTTAAAAGATATCGATCTAGATATCGCGGACGGCGAGCAAGTGCTTTTCGTCGGGCAAAACGGCGCGGGCAAAAGCTCGCTGATGCGGACGATTTTAGGCGAATACATACCCACAAGCGGCAGCGTCGCCATCGACGGATTTGATTCGTTTAAGCAGCGCAGCCGCGCGCTACGCGGTATCAGCTTCGTGCCGCAGACCCCGCCGCCGCTTAAGCTGAGTCTAAATGAGCTCATCTACTTCGCCGAGCGCACGGCGGACGCAAGCAGAGCGGATATAGTAAAATTTTGCGACGAAATGGAGCTTGATCTGAGTTCAAATTTAAACAAACCCTTTCATAAGCTATCCGGCGGTATGAAGCAGAAATTTTTAATTGCGCTAGCATTCGGCAGAGCTAGCAAGGCGATGATTTTCGACGAACCGACCGCCAATCTCGATCCGAGCGCGCGCGAGCGTTTTAAGACGCTTTTGCACAACCACGCAAAAGATAAGAGCTTGATCTTTATCTCGCATAGGCTCGAGGAAGTGGGAGGACTGGTAAAAAGAATGATTTCAATGGATCTAGGGAGGATCGTAGATGACAAAAATGTTTAAAATTATGCTTTGCGCACTTGCGGCGCTTACGTTTTTAGGCTGCGGCGACGAGAAAGACTACGGCAACGTCCACTACGACAGAGACGTGTGCGAGCACTGCCAGATGGCGATCAGCGACAACCGCTTCAGCGTCGATGTACGCGTGGACGGCAAAAACCACTACTTTGACGACATCGGCTGCTTGGTGGATTTTATGGTTACCAACGACAAACTAAACTGGCTGAAGGACGCCAAAATTTACATCAATGACGCTAGCGGCAACGGCGAGTTTATCGACGCACGCACGGCGCATTTTTACAAGGGCTTTAAAACCCCTATGTCGTTCGGCTGGGGCGCGTTTAAAAACAAGCAAGAGGGCAAGCAAGACTTCAGCTTCGATCAAGTAGTCGCGGCGCTTAAAGCGGGCGGCGGCTCGCACGGCATGGGAATGGGCGATATGGGGCATACTCACGGCTCAGATCATGGCATGAGCGGCGATGCGGGCAGCACGGCGCACCCTCAAGGCGCGCCGCACGATATGGGGCAGATGCACGAGGGCAACGGCACTGCGCACGATATGCATTCAGGGCACGCGCATTAAGGACGCTTTGGCTAAGACGAAATTTTAAGCGGCTTCGTTTTGCACTAAATTTAAAGCCTGAATTTCAGCGTGCCGCCCGCGCCGCCATAGATGAGATAAAATTTTACTTCGCAGCGTCGGCGCAAAGCGAGCTGCAGGCGGATCGGCCGCGAAATTTTATCTTGCGGTTTCAGCGTGAGGCAAAGCCAGGCTTAAAAAAACGGCTGCAAAATTTTATCTTGTAACGTAGCTAAATTTAACGCACGGCGCGAGATTTCGTTCTGCCGAATTAAAATTTACGCAGACGCGCTAGCTTAAAATTTCGCCGTAAATTTAAAATTTATCCGGCGCGTAATTCGCCGATGCGGGATTTTTAGAATTTTAAAATTTATGCCGCGGGATACGCCCCGTTTTTGAAATTTTACGAAGCTAAAATTTAAGCGGTCCGTTAAACGGCTAAATTTTAAAACTGCGGCGGATGATGGATAGCGGGCGGCAAACGGCGCGCTGTTCGCAGGCGCCGTAAGCCTGCCGTAAATTTAAAATTTATGCGCGAGCCGCAGTCGCAAGCGGCGGATAAAATTTCGCCGCCTATTTAAAGCTCGGCTGGCAAAATTTAAGGCTGTAAATCCGCGCTGCAAAACGAGGCTAAAATTTAAAGACGGGCGGTGCATTTAAGCCGCGCGAGAAATATAAATTTAAAAGCGCACCGAGGCGCAATAAAGGAAAAGAATGAAAAATTTACTCACCATCGCCGCTTTGGACATCAAAGAGTCCTTCCGCTCGCGCTGGTTCTTGCTCTATCTGCTGATCTTTAGCGGGCTCGTGGCGGCGTTTTTTATCACGGGGGTGACCGACTCGCGCGTGCTCGGCTTTAGCGGGCTTTCGCGACTGCTGCTGCTATTTATTCAGATCTGCATCATCATCCTGCCCGTCTTCGTGCTCGTAACCACCAGCAAGGCGATCCTAGCCGATCGCGACCTAAACATCCTCGAATACCTGCTAAGCTTTCCGATCTCGCAGGCGCAGTATTACTACGGCAAGGCGCTGGGAAGGCTATTTGGAGTCTTCGTGCCGATATTTTTGTCGCTGCTTTTGGCGATCGTTTGGGGTGCGATCAAGGGCACGGGCATTCCGTGGGCGATCTGCCTGCTTTATACGGGGCTTCTTTTTAGCTTGTGCGCGGCGTTTTTAGGGATCGCGTTTTTGATCTGCGCCGTTTCAAAAAGCCAAGAGATGGGGCTTGGGCTCGCGTTTTTCGTCTGGCTTTTCTGCCTTGCGTTTTTGGATCTCGTGCTGATCGGACTGCTCGCAAAAACGGGAGTGAACGAAAATCTGATCTTTGCGATCGCCCTAGCAAATCCGATGGAGGACTTCCGAATCGCTGCTATCAGCCTATTTGATCCCGATCTTGCGGTCATCGGCACGACGGCGTATTTTATCCTAGATCACTTCGGGCGCGGGCTTTTCATCGCCTTTTCGCTGCTCTACCCGATTGCACTGGGCGCGGCGAGCCTCGTTTTGGGCTATTTTATCTTTAGATCGAAGGATTTGGCATGAAATTTCCACTCATTTTGGCGGCATTTATAGCGCTTTGCGGTGCAGCTGAGATGCAAAATTCCGCGGCTCAGAGCTCCGGCTCGGCGCAGAATTTAAGCGCGTCAGATAATACAGGTTCCGATTTGGCGCAGAATTTTAAAAGCGTGCGCGATCTTACGTGGCTCAAAGACGTAAATCTTACCTGCGCCAAATACGGCATCGATACTAGCGCGCACCCTGAATTTCGCGCCTATGCAAGGCTCAAAGACGGCAGCGCGCTCGCGTTTGCTTCGCCCAAGGCGATGTTTGCATATTTTTTTGAAAGTGGGAGTTCGGGCGCAAATTTTAGCGAAGCTTCTGCCGGAGCGAATTCTGCGAGCAAAAATCCAGTTAGCGGCAATTTAGGCGAGGCAAATTCCGCTAGCACAAATCCCCGCGAGGCGAATTCCGCCGACGTAAATTTCGGTGGCGCGGAGCTTTACGTCACCGATTACGCAAGCGGCGAAATTTTGCGGGCGCAGGACGCGTTTTATGTATTCGGCAGCGTACTGCAAAGCGCCAGAGGCGACGATCTCATCACTTTTGCGAGATTGCGCGACGCACAGGACTTTATGCGCGAGAAAAAGGGGCATAAAATTTTACAGTTTCGCGAAATCTCCGCCAAGCTAATCGATTATCTAAGATGATCGAGCCGCTCGGCGGAATTTAAATAAAGCTATTTAGTATATTTTATTCATAAAAATTTATCTTTTATTTTAGTGCGCTATTAAGGGAATTTAAAGCAATTAAAAAATACAATCACGTTAAATTTTATCTATAAGAATTAAATAGTGTAGTCTTTTAGTATATTTATTGAGGGCTGCATTCTCACTTATTTTTAAAATAAATTTTAAGGAGACAACCATGGCAAACGACAAAATCTCAAAACAAAAAGGCTCACGCAAGAAGGCTGCGACGGATGAAAATTCCGCTACGAATACGGGAGAAAATTCTGTCGCAGACGCGCTCAAAAGCTCCGCCGCGTCCGTTTTCGACAAAAGTGCAAGCACTGCTAAAAATTCCGCCGCAAACTCTATAACTTCTGCCTCGCTTACTCGCGACAAAATTTCTAAAAATCGCGCCGCAGGTGAGAATTCCTGCGACGAGTGCGATTGCGAAGCCAGAAATTCCGCGTCTGGCTACGATGATAGCGCAAGCTCTGCTTCAATTACGAACTTTGCGGCGTACTCAAGCGCTCAAGGCGCAAGCAACGCCCAAAATTCCGCGATAGGCTCTACGACAAATTCCATGGCCGATTCTTTGATAAATTCCATCTCAAATCCTACGAAGAGCCCAAGCAGCAAAGACCATTTCTCTTGCTCGCACGAGCATAGCGATAACTCCGCAATCCACTCGCATCTACGCGACGAAGATCTTGCGACCCACCCACACGATCAAGAAGAAAACCTCGCAGCTTATTTGCACGAATACGGCGCAAATTCTGCGGCGTATTCGCACGAGCGCGACGAGGATTCCGTCATCAGCTCGCACGAGCACGACAAACATTGCCATGATCACAAGCCCCACTCTCATCGCGCGATTATTGGATTTGACGAGCACGGTATCCCAAAAGTTTTAGTGCCCGCAAAGGCTAGTCCGCACACACATAAAGACGCGCAGGGCAATCTTTTCGAGCATTTTCACGAGGCGGAATTTACGGCGGATTATATGAAGGCGGTGCTTGAATACAAAAAGACCTTCCCTACAAAGCAAGAAGTACTTGAGAAAACCCCCGATCCCGCCGTGCGCGAAATGATGCTTAGGATGGAGCAGATCGGCGTAGATACGGCGTTTGATCGCTTCGACAAACAGATGCCGATGTGTAGCTATGGGCTTAGCGGAGTATGCTGTAAGATCTGCAATATGGGGCCTTGCAAAATTACTAAAAAGGCTGATCGCGGCACTTGCGGTGCAGACGCCGATCTCATCGTATCGCGCAACCTATTGCGTCAAGTAGCTGCAGGCGTAGCTCAACACGGCGCGCACGCCAGAGAGCTTCTGCTGTCGCTAAAATGGGCGGCGCAGGGCAAGCTAGATCTGCCCATAATAGGCGAATACAAAATCATCAATACCGCCAAAGCCTTTGGAATTCCAACTGAAGGCAGAGAGTTAAAAGAGGTAGCGATCGAGCTTGCCGATACGCTTTTAACAGATCTTTCGCAAAGTAGCGGCGAGTATAAAACCATCACTGCGCTCGCGCCCAAGGAGCGTCAAGAAGTATGGCGCAAGCTGGATATCTTGCCGATTAGTGCGTATAACGAAGTCTTTGAGGCGTATCACCGAACGGGTGTAGGCACGGATGGAGACTGGCGCAGCGTGATGCAGCATCTTTTGCGCTGTGGGCTTGCTTTTACCTTCACCGGCGTAGTAGCTGCTAATATCGCTACGGATGCGCTATTTGGCGTAGGAGATCGCGTAACTTCCAAAAGCAATATGGGCGCGCTCAAAAAAGGCTGGGTCAATATCGCCGTGCACGGACATCTGCCGACATTGGTAAGCCTAATAGTGGAGATCGGAAATTCTAAAGAGTACCAAGACAAGGCTCGCGCAATAGGCGCGCAGGGGATCGCATTTTACGGCGTGTGCTGTTCTGGACTATCGGCGATGTATCGCAATTGGGGCGTCGTGCCGCTCTCAAACGCCGTAACTGCCGAACTCGTCATAGGCACAGGCGCACTTGATCTTTGGGTCGCCGATGTCCAAGATGTCTATCCTGCGATCATGGACGTGGCTAACTGCTTCCAGACCAAGGTCGTTACCACAAGCTCATCGGCTAGGCTTCCCGGAGCCGAGCATATAGGCTACGATCATCACCACAGCAATATCGCCGAAACTAGGAATTTAGCGCGTAAAATTCTAGATCGCGCATTGCAATCTCACGAAAAGCGCAAGGGGCTGCCGGTATATATCCCGCCGTATGAAGTTGAGGCCGAAGTGGGCTTTTCGGTAGAATTCGTCCATAAACACTACGGCGGCATGGAGCCGTTAGCGCACGCGCTAAAAAGCGGTGAAATTTTAGGCATCGTAAATATGGTCGGCTGCACCAATCCTAAAGTGCCTTATGAGCGCGCTATCATAGATGTCGCACAAACCCTAATCGAAAATAACGTCCTAATCCTAACCAACGGCTGCGCGTCGTTCCCGCTAATGAAGCTGGGCTTTTGCCAAAAAAGCGCGTATAAAAAAGCAGGCGCGTCGCTGCGGGCATTTTTAGAAAAAGACGAGCTTCCGCCGGTTTGGCACGTGGGCGAGTGCATCGATAACACTCGCTCCAGCGGAATTTTCGCAGGTATCGCAGGAGTACTAGGCAAAAATCTCTACGAGCTGCCGCTTGCCTTCACCTCTCCCGAGTGGGCGAACGAAAAGGGCGTCGATGCCTCGCTCGGATTCCGCCTAATGGGCATCGACTCATATCACTGCGTCGAGTATCAAATCCACGGCTCTGCAAACGTCATACACTTTTTCAAAGAGGGCACCAGGCGGGCGCTTGGCTCTGTGATGCACGTAGATACCGATCCGGTCGCGCTTGCGCTAAAAATGGTAAGCGACATGCGCTTAAAACGCAAAGCTCTAGGCTGGCAGTAGCGACGGATGGATTCATTTCGCATCGCATTTTAAGCGATGCGAAATTTCATGATAAAATTTAACCTCTTGCGGACAAATAAAATCCCTCAGCCAAACGGCAATTAAAATTCTACAACTAAGTGGCTAGCAAAACCGGGGTCAAATAAAAAGAAATTTTTCGCACCGCATCCGTTCGTGGAATTTTAAATCAAATCTTCAGACTCTGTATAAAATTTCGCCGCACGCCGTGTCTGCTGCTAAATCGGCGGAATTTAGCCAGGCAAAATTCCGTCATCAGGCTTACGTCTATCTTTCGCAAAAGGATGAAATTTTAAAATTCCATCTCAGCGTAAATTTCGTAGACGTTCATCTGAAATCCGCAAGCTAAATTTTGCTAAAAGCCTTATTGCACAGAGCTGCACGCCATTAGATTCGCTCACGTATATGAAAGCCGAAATCATAAAAATTTAATATGATATGTGCTAAAATGCCACATCTGTTTAAGGATTTAGATGTATAAATCAAAGTCGCTGCAGTCTCTGTGTCATCATCGGTAGGAGATGTCGTGCGAGGCGGAGGCGCTGTCGTCAAGCCTGCGTTTGGCAGCTTGAAGCGGCGCGACAAAAGCGCGTCTGTGCTGTGCCTACAAACATCATTTTCGGCTGAGACCGCACGGGCGCGAGGGCGCCACTACAAATCTTGTAGGCGGCTAAAATTTTCATCCGGATCTTTTCTGAAATATTGATCTTGGAGTTATCACGAAGGAATTTTACTGCAAGCCTTTCGTCTACGAGCCGGAAGACGGAATTTAAAGCGGAATTTTAAACGGGTTTCAACGAGGTGAAATTTCAAAGATTAAATTTAAGACAAAAGATAAAATTTAAAGCAAGGGAAGGTATGAAAAATTTTAAATTTATGCTCGTGCTGCTGATACTGGCGACGATCGCGACGATCTCGATATCGCTTTGTATAGGGCGCTTCGGCCTAAGCATCACCGAGGTGCTAAAAGCGCTTAGCGGCGGCGAAGTAGCGCAAAACGTCCACAATGTCGTCATGCAGGTGCGCTTGCCGCGTATCATCGCCGCAGTGCTCGTGGGCGCAGCGCTGGGCATCAGCGGCACGGCGTATCAGGGCGTCTTTAAAAACCAGCTCGTCTCGCCCGATCTCTTAGGCGTTAGCGCGGGGGCTTGCGTGGGCGCGGCGATCGCGATCCTGCTTGATCTAAATATCCTTTTGATCCAGCTTTTCGCCTTTGTTTTCGGGCTCGCGGCGGTTTGCATTACGCTTCTGATCACGCGCGCGCTGCGTTCGAGCGCCACCATAATGCTCGTGCTTGCGGGCATCATCGTAAGCGGTCTGATGGGCGCGCTGATCGGATTTTTAAAATTTATGGCAGATCCCGAGACGAAGCTTGCAGACATCGTGTATTGGCAGTTAGGAAGCCTCGCGAAGGTCGATCCCTCCGTGCTAGCGATGATAGCGCCCGTGATGGGGGTTTGTATCGCTATCTTGGTGCTGATGAGCTACCGCATAAACGTCCTATCCATGGGCGATGCGACCGCGGCGAAGCTGGGCGTAAACGTCGTGCTGGAGCGGGGCATCATCATCGTCTGCGCGACGCTGCTAACCGCAAGCAGCGTGTGTATCAGCGGCATAGTCGCGTGGGTGGGGCTTTTGATGCCGCATCTAACGCGCATGATCGTGGGCGTAAGCAACACCAAAGCGATCCCCGCGAGCATATTTTTAAGCGCGATCTTCGTGCTAATCGTAGATGACGTAGCGCGCAGCATAAATCAAAGCGAGATCCCGTTAGGGGTGCTTACGGGCTTTATCGGCACGCTATTTTTTATATTCATTCTGCTTAAAAACAAAAGGAAGCTAAATGGTTAGAGTTGAGAGCTTAGACTTCGGCTACGTAAAATCCGCCCCTCTGACGCTACACGACGTAAATTTACACCTCGAAGCGGGCGCGATGCTGACGATTTTGGGGCAAAACGGCGCGGGCAAATCGACGCTTTTAAATTTAATCAGCGGCACGCTTGAGCCTCTGCGCGGTAAAATTTCAATTGACGGCAAGGATATGGCGAGCCTTAGCGCCAAAGGGCGCGCCGAGATCATCGGCTACGTCTCGCAAAGCGAGGTCTGCGAGTACGACTACAGCGTCTTTGAATACGTCCTGATGGGGCGCACGGCGCATATAGGGATCTTTTCGCAGCCGAGCGAAAGCGACTACAAACTCGCGCAGCGCTACATGAAAATGCTTGAAATTTGGCACCTAAAAGACAAGATCATCACGCGCCTAAGCGGCGGCCAGAGGCAGATGGCGTCTATCGCGCGCGCCCTTTGCAGCGAGCCCAAGATCGTGATCTTCGACGAGCCGACCTCGGCGTTAGACTTTGCCAACCAATACAAATTCCTCCGCGCCACAAAAGAGCTTCTCAAAAACGGCTACACCGTCGTTTTAGCCACGCACAATCCGGACTTCGCGCTGCTTTTGGGCGGTTACGTCGCGCTCGTAAAAGGCGGCGGCGAGGTCGCATACGGCAAGGCCGAGCAGATCATAAAGAGCGAAATTTTAAGCAAACTATACGATCTGAAGCTCGACGTCAGCTACAACGAAAAGGTCGGCAGGGTCTGCTGTTTAACGTATCCATTCTAGTCTTTACTTCGCGGACGAGCAAAGCTCGTCCTTGCGACGAGGAGCTTCGCTCCCTCGACCCACCTAAAGTTTCAGAAATTTTGCTGCGCAAAATTTTAAAATTTATTGTTTTACTTCTTGCGACAGCCAAGCCACCGCTGCGACGGAGAGCTTCGCTGTTTCTCGCGAAGGCTAGAAAGCGCCCCGCGCTTCCTTCGCATTGCTTCGCTCGCCTAAAGTTTCAGAAATTTTACTACGTAAAATTTTAAAATTTATCGGTTTTACTTCTCGGTTCGAACAAGATCCGAGCCTGCGAGCGGGGCTCTGCCCCACACCCCGCTAAAGTTACGGCAGGCTAGCGCCTGCATTTTTATCAGTTTTACTTCGCGAGCAACAAAGTTTATATAGCGCTAGCGGCGGGGGATTTTACGGCGGCTAAATTTTAAAATTTCAAAGCGGGCGGCGGAGGCGGAATTTTAAAATTCGTTCTAAATTTTAAGCATAAAAATCAAAATTTATCGTTACAATTACGTAAAATTTTTAAGGAGCAAAAATGAAAAAAATAGTTCTTTTAAGCGCAGTTGCGGCGCTTGCCGTAAATTTAAGCGCACAGGAAAATAGCCTTGAGATCTACGCGAACTCCGCTTTCTTATACCAAAACTTCGGCGCGCAAAAATCAAACTTCAGCGTGAACGTACCGGAGTACTTGGATATCCGCAGCATCGAGATTGTGGGCTCTTGCGAAGTGCGCGAATTGTCTTTGGAGGAGAGCGAGCCCGTGAAAAACGCGGAATTCGCCAAAAAAGAGGCGGACGAAAAGAGCCTGCGCGAGCTAAACGACCGCCTGGTCGCGCTTAAGGCGCAGCAGCGCTTTTTAAGCGATTTTGCGAGCTTAAAAGATAGAAGTTTGGCGAGCCTAAAGACGGATTCGCAGAAAATTTACGACGAAGTCCTGCTCGTAGCGGGCGAAATTTCAAAGACGGACGAGCAAATCGGAAAGCTCAAAGAGAAAATTTCAAAATACCGGATCAAAAACGAGCGCCGCTTAAACGCGAACTTTGGCTGCGATCCGAGTTTTGTAAAAATAAGCTACCCCGTTGATGTTAGCGCCTACACGCACAACGAGCTCTCCGCAGATCTTACTAGCGGTAAAATAGAGGTCGCGCAAAAACTCTCGGTGCAAAATCCGCTAAATGCCGAGCTAGCGAATTTGACGATCGCGCTGTATCCTTACGAATACTCCTCGCAGACCGCGCCGCAGCCGTTTTATCCGTGGTACGAGGGCGAGCCTGCAAAGCCGGCGCCCGCGGCGGCTTATAAAAAGGATGTGATGCTAGAGGTGGCGGATATGCAGAGGGCGCCTGCGGCGGAGGCTAGATCGTCATATCAAAGGACGGGCTCGAATATCGAAAGCTCGCTCTCAAAGGTGTGGAAAATCAGCGGCGTAAGCCTAAAAGCGGGCGAGACGGGCGAGTTTAGCTTCGATAAACAGAGCCTAGATGCGAAATTTGATCTGCTCATCGACGGCTACGGCAGCGAGGCGGCCTACGTGCGAGCTAAATTTAGCCCCGTAAGAAACATAGAGGAGAGCGAAACGCTAATAAAGCTCGACGGCGTGCAGATCGGACTCGTGCATCTAGGCTTTGCCGCAAACTCCGAGGCTACAGCGTATCTGGGTAAAAATAGCCTGATCGAAGTCAAAAAAGAGCAGGCAAACAACTTCACAAAAAACTCATTTTTCGGCGGCGAAAGCAAAAATTCCATGGCTTGGGATTACGAGATCAAAAATAGCTCCAAGCGCGCGTGGAACGTGGTTTTGCAAGAGCGAGCGCCCGTTTCGACGCATGAGGACGTAAAGGTCGCGCTAAAAAACTCGCCCGAGCAGAGCAGCCTCGGCAAGGATGGACTACTTAGCTGGGACTTTGAGCTAAAGCCGGGCGAGAGCAAAAAGATCCGCTTCGGCTACGAGCTAAGCAAGCCGAAGAAGCAAAGAGCTTTGGCGCGGCGCGGTTAAATTTTGCGCAGCGAAGTAGCTTTTTGTGGTGCGGTTAAATTTTGCGGGCATAAAACCAAGGCGCGGCTTTAGAGCTTATCTGAAATTTTTGGCGCCACGTCGCTGAATTTTACGCGCCGCGCCGAGTAAAATTTGAGCGCCGCGAGAACTAAAAATTTAAATGTTTCGGCGATTTAAAATTGGCTAGCGCGGGATATGAAATTTAGCGATGCAAAGAGGTTTTGGCTCTAGGCAGAAAACTTTGAGTGTCGCTAAAATTTATCTCAAATTTAGAAAGGTCAGAGTAATGAACGCGGAGCGAAGGTATAAATTTAACGCAGCGGCGAGGTGTGCTAGCCTTGCGGGCGGCGCCTAAAGGATCGTAATGAAATTTCGCAAACTTAAATTTAAAATCCTAGCCGCGGCACTACTTTTCTGCGCCCTGCTTATCCGCATCGTGCCGGATTACTCCGCTTCGCAAGGCTCCTGCGTAGTTACTATTTTTAGCTATTACAAATATCAAAAGGGATACTGCCTAAAAGAGAATAGAGCTTTAAGCAACGAAGAGCTACTTCAAAATGCTGCTATAAATTATTTTAAAAGATATTACGACTATGAGGTTCTGCGAAATACCATTATCGATGAGCACGATATAAAAAATTTCGGCCATAGTTTTTATACGGCGAGCATCTCCAAGCTCTATCTAATCGGCGATTTCAATGAAGAAAACTGGTTTGATTTTTTGGTTGAAAATACCGACAGAAAGAGTTTTGATTATGAGATAAAAGACAAGACGCAAATAGATATCTCCGATCTATCCAAATACTTTGTGTATAAGGATGAAATTTTAGGCTTTAAAAAGCCTATCATCTTATCCGAAGAGAAAAATCCATTTCATAACGGAAAAATGTTTTTAGAAAAATCATTTTTAATTAAAGAAAATCAATTTTTTGTGAATTATGTTGATGTCGATGATATAAGTTTTTACATTGAATATAATGTTATTAAAAATTTAATGGCAATAAAAAGCGGATATGAGAGTTTAGAAAACTTTAACAAAGTCTTGGCTTATACCCATATGAAAAATCTGCGACGTAAATTCTCATACGATAATTGCGGAAATATAAATTTTGATATCAAAGCCCCGGCGGAACAGGAGCTGGATATGTGGATTCACGGCGGATAAGATTGGTTGAAATTTTATCTTAACGAATGTAACCGAAAAAGGATAAGAGATGGGCAAAAAAGAAACTGATTTGAGATTAGAATTAGAGGGCAATTACGGCGCCGATATATTGAGTTATTATTTGTGGGGCAAACAAACTCCTCCAGACCCGAAAGAATTAGCCTCTAACGAATGGATGGATAGAAAAGGACTGATATGAAATTCTACAGGTCTATTAAATTTAAAGTCCTAGCGGGCACGCTACTTCTTATAATAATACTCTGCGCCATATTTATTCGAATAATTCCCGATTATTCCACTTCACGAGGCTTTGTGATAGTTTCCCTTTCCGACTACGACAAATACAAGCAAGGATACTGCCTCAAAGAAAATAGAATTTTGCCGAAGGAAGAGCTGTATAAAAGAGTAGCAGGGGCATATTTGGACTATGATGTAAAGCTATATTGGATGATTGATAATTATAGGTTGAAAACCTTCGGTAGTCTTTGGTCCAGTAGATATGAGGTTGCATACTATGAACTAGAAAATATAAACTTATCAAATTGTTTTGATGTATTAGAAAAATATTACCAAGAGGGAAAAACGACTGAGGAGATACTGATGAAAGAGCTAAAGGCTAAAAAAACCGATCCAAAGAAATATCTAAAAATAAATTTGAAAGATACGAGCGTTGGATTTGACAGACCGATAGTTATGGTTAACGGCGACGATAAAGAAGTCACAGGTACTTTGTTTCTTGATAAATTTGCTATATTTAACGGTAATTATATGCAATTTAACCATTCCGAGTATATTTATGACTTGATAACGAATTTTGACATTACTAGAGAATACTATAAAGAGAGAAAAAATGCCGTAGTCGGTATTGGAAAAGGTTTTAAATTTGATAACTGCGGGAATTTAAATTATCCGCTAGAAAAATACTATTTGGGCGGTAGAGATATAGAGATGCGCTAAAAGTTTTATATAAATTTCGTTAAAAATTTTAAGGGACTTAAGACCGATGACGCGGAACAAAGGTATAAATTTCACGGAGCGGCGAGATATTTGCTGGCGGTTCCGATAGTTTTCTTGCTTGATTGGTGGGCGGCAGCTTTGATTTTGGCGGTTTTGCCTTTTGAGGGTGCGCTAAGGATCGCCGTTTTTGCGGCGACATTTGCGATTTTGGCTTGCGCGCCGCTTTGGTATCTGCTCAAAAGGTATAAAAATTTTAAGCACAGCAAACTGTTTGTAAAAAATCCAAATCTTAGTTTACTGCTTTTTGCGGTAGAAAATTTATCGCTCGGTGCTTTTTACGGTGGGTTTTTGGCATGCCTCGCGGCGGGATATTTTTGGGGCGAGCATGCCGCCGGCTGGAGCGCGGTGTTTGCATTTGCGTTCGCGCCTGTTTGTCTGATCGTTTTTGTGATTTCATACGTTTAACAAAAAGAAAAGCTAGGCCTATGCGCCTTTCGCGCCCGCTAAATTTTATCTCTCGCGCGGCACGGGCTTGGGCACGGAATTTAACCTGCGCAAGCTGGGCGAGATTTAAAATTTAGCTCATCTACTTGCTTTAAAATTTTAAAATTTCGTCGTCGCAAAAGCTCCGTCGCGGGCGCTAAATTTTATCTTCTACGCGTTGCAGGCTCGAACACGGATTTAGCTCGCGCAAGTCGAGTGCAAAATTTTGCCACGGATGAAATTCTCGCTAGCCGCCGCGCTTTGACATTTATGCAGAACACGCTTATGTCGCTGCGGCGTTTACAAAATTTTAAAACGGCGCGGAGCTCGCCTCGCAAACGGCGATTGCACCGCGGGCTTATCTATGCAAGCTCGGAGCTTTGCAGCTAACGAAGAGGTCTTATTTTTGCCGCTCTTTAAATCAAATCCAAGCTTCAGGAGAGAAAACGCGAGCGGCAAATGCAGAAGTAAATACCGATATAGCGGGCGCGTTTACCCCAAATCTAGCCTTTTAATTTCATCATTTTTTCTAAAATTTCATACACAAGATCGAGCTTCGTAAAGCCGTCTCTATCCAAAAAATGCCCGCCCTTCTCCACCTCGTAAAACTTAGCATCGATCTGCCCCGCTAGCTCGCGGCTAAAGCTAAACGGCACGATATAATCATCCTTTGCGGCAACCACCGCGCGCTGTTTTGCGGCGGCTTTTATGCGCTCAAAATCAAAGCCTTTATCCATAAACTCGTCTAAAATTTTAAATTGCGGATCGCTAAGCGGTTTTGCAAGCCCCGAGACCAGCACGACGCCCTCTACTGCGCCGCCCATGGCACTGCTTTGTAAGAAATTTAGGATCGTAGGGCATCCGAGGCTGTGTCCGACCAGATAAACTTCGCCTTCAAATTTTACGCTTTCGCGTAGAGTTTTCAGCCACTCATCAAGCCTCGGATGCGCAGGCGTAGGCATCGTTAAAATTTCCGCCCTCGCGCCCGATTTTTCGATCTCGCTTTTAAGCCAAGCAAACCAGTGCTTCTTAGGCGAAGTGTCGTAGCCGTGCACGATATAGACGCACTTTTGCATATTTTTCTCCTTTAAATTTAAGCCCTTTGCGCACAGAATTTTAAAATTTCAATCCGCGCCCTAGCTCTTGCAAATCGTAATTTTATCGGCAAATTTACCCAAAAAGTGATACCCCGAGCCCGCCTGCGCGATGATATCGAGTACCGCGTCCGCATCTCGCACGAGCGTGCCGCCCGCAAAGTCCACGCCGCGCTCAAACAGCGCCTGCGGCAGTAGCGGCGTGGTTGGCCCCACGAGCACGAGCTTGGCGCCGCTTTTTTTCAGGCGCAAAAGCCCATCGAGCGTGTCGTTGATGAGCGTCGTAGCCGTGATTATAACGTTATCTGCGCGCGGCACGACGCTTGCGGCCTCGCTTGCAGGCAGGTAAAACGGCAGTTCCGCCTGCTTGAGCGTGCTTTTGTCAAGCTCTAAAATTTTAAAATCCGCGCCATTTTTCATCAGCGTCTTGATGTAGGGCACCAGCGCGCCCACGACGACGCTAAAGCTGCCGCGCCCGATCCGCAGCTGCTCAAAGGGATCGGCGCCGAATTTCACATCGTAATCGGCGCGGATTTTATCGAAACACGCCCTGCCGAGCGCATTTAGCGCGGCGAGCGCGAGCGTCTTTTTAAGTGGCGCGGCAGAGCCCAGATCGCGCAGAAGATAGCGCACGCTCTTGCCTGCGATATTGCCCGAATCGGGCATCACGCTTGCTTGCGAGGGGCAGCAAACGGCGCCCGATAGGGACTTTAGCGGCGTATAGCTAAGCCCGCACGCGCCCCCTTGCAGCTTCACGCCGCTAAAAAACAGCCCCACGACCGCGCGCTCGATCTTAAGATCCAGCGCCTGGGCGCCTAAAATTTCTTTCGCGCACTCTAGCGTTTGATCTAAAATTTCGCTCATTTTCGCTCCTTTAATGTGGAATTTAGCGCCATTATAGCTTAAAATTTTGGCGCCCGTATTGATATAAATTTATTGATCGCACGAGCGGCGACATCCAAGCAGGCGCGAGCCAAATTTAACGCAAACGGCAGGCGCGAGATAAAATTTATGTAGCGAGCGCGTATCGTTGCGGCTTGGAATTTTAAACTAATCGGCGGCGCGGACGGATCAAATTTAACGAGAGCAAGCCGATGCGAGCTCGGGCAAATGCGAGCAAATTTGATAATTGCGAGCGAATGCAAACTCGGACGCGAGCTAAATTTAACGAAAGCGGCAGCGGGCAAAATTTAATAAAAGCGGCAAGCGTGGGTAAAATTAATAAAATTAGCAGATGCAGGTAAAATTTACGTGACGAGCCGTATCTGCGACAAGTCGCGCCCGCTGCGGAGTTAAATTTTATTTCTTACCTGCCACACGGCTAAATTTTATTTCATATCCGTCGTAGGGTTAAATTTTATTTCCGATCCATCGCAAAGCTAAATTTTATTTT
>ERZ773083.294-NODE-294-length-43332-cov-12.816438_pt1 | contig 43332 bp, 58 predicted proteins | sample MGYA00511465_ERZ773083 | MGnify/ENA primary metagenome ERZ773083 (study PRJEB29015, sample SAMEA2738001) | human oral metagenome | biome: human oral; feature: human-associated habitat; material: dental | place: China | collected 2060 ... | reverse complement strand
GAGAAGCAGTTGAACTTTTTAAAAGAAATGAAAGAATAACTAATATTGTTTCAAGGGGAGGTTCTCTTATCTATGCTTGGATGGAGCTTAACAATGCTGAAAATCCTTTCTATGAAAACTTTGATAAACTTCTTGATATTTGTGAAGAATACGATATGACAATAAGTTTAGGAGATACACTAAGACCAGGTTGCTTAAATGATGCAACGGATGCCTGTCAAATAAAAGAGTTAATAACATTGGGAGAATTGACAAAAAGAGCTTGGAAAAGAAATGTACAAATAATAATAGAGGGACCAGGACATATGGCAATAGATGAAATAGAGGCAAATGTAAAATTGGAAAAGAAACTTTGTCACAATGCACCTTTTTATGTATTAGGACCATTGGTAACAGATATTGCACCAGGATATGACCATATCACTTCGGCTATTGGAGGAGCAATAGCAGCTGCAGCTGGAGTTGATTTTCTATGTTATGTAACACCAGCAGAACATTTAAGATTGCCAAACTTAGATGATATGAAAGAAGGAATAATAGCCTCTCGTATAGCTGCCCATGCTGCTGATATAAGTAAAAAAGTTCCAAATGCTATTGATTGGGATAATAGAATGGCAAAATATAGAGCAGATATAGATTGGGAAGGAATGTTCTCAGAGGCAATAGATGAAGAAAAAGCTAGAAGATATAGAAAAGAGTCTACTCCTGAAAATGAAGATACTTGTACTATGTGTGGAAAAATGTGTTCTATGAGAACTATGAAAAAAGTGATGTCAGGTGAAGATGTAAATATTTTAAAATAATTAGGAGTGGAAATGGCAGAGATTAATGGAAAATATGAAGAAATTAATGATGTTAATTTGCTAGATTATTTAATAAAAAATAAATATAGAGTGGATAGAGTTGTTGTTGACTACAATGGAGATATAGTAAAAAAAGCAGATTTTTCAAAAATTAATATAAAAAATACTGATAAGATAGAAATTGTATGTTTTGTTGGTGGTGGATAAAATATGGGCTTAAAAGAAGAAGATTTACTTAAAAGAAATTTAAAAGGCATAGCTAAAAAATTAAAAAAGGTAGAAGTTTGTATTTTAGGTTTGGGGGGCTTAGGCTCTAATGTGGCTGTTTTACTTGCAAGAGCAGGAATAGGCTCTTTAAAATTAGTTGATTTTGATACGGTTGAAGCAAGTAATTTAAATAGACAACAATATAGAATATCTCATATAGGATTGAAGAAAACTGAAGCAATGAAAACTATTATAAAAGAGATTAATCCTTTTGTAGAAGTTGAAACTTTGGATATAAAAGTAAATAGGGAAAATATCCATTCAATAGTTGGAGATATAGAAATTGTTGTAGAAGCTTTTGATAGAGCTGAAACAAAAGCTATGACATTAGAAGAATTACTAGCAAAAAAAAATAAAATAGTTGTATCTGCCTCTGGAATGGCAGGTTTAGGACCAGCAAATGAAATTATTACAAGAAAAATTAAAGATAATTTTTATTTGATAGGAGATAATTATTCTGATTATGAAGAATATTCAGGTATTATGTCAACAAGAGTTATGCTCTGTGCTGCCCACCAAGCAAATATGGTTTTAAGATTGATATTGGGAGAAAAGGAGAATCAATGAAAGATAGTTTTAAACTTGGAAATAAAGAATTTAATTCAAGATTTATACTTGGTTCAGGGAAGTATTCAAATGAATTAATAAACAGTGCTATTAATTATGCAGGAGCAGAGATAGTAACTGTTGCAATGAGAAGGGCTGTCAGTGGAGTTCAAGAAAATATTTTAGATTATATTCCTAAGAATATAACTTTACTTCCTAATACTTCTGGAGCAAGAAATACTGAAGAAGCGGTAAAGATAGCAAGACTTGCAAGGGAATGTACTCAAGGAGATTTTATTAAAATTGAAGTAATAAAAGATAGTAAATATCTTTTGCCAGATAACTATGAAACTATAAAAGCAACTGAAATATTAGCAAAAGAAGGCTTTATTGTAATGCCATATATGTATCCAGATTTGAATGTTGCAAGAGCTTTAAGAGATGCAGGAGCAAGTTGTATAATGCCACTTGCAGCACCAATAGGCTCTAATAGAGGTTTAATAACTAAGGAATTTATTAAAATTTTAATAGATGAAATAGATCTACCAATAATAGTTGATGCAGGAATAGGAAAACCTTCACAAGCCTGTGAAGCAATGGAAATGGGTGTAACTGCTATTATGGCTAATACAGCAATAGCAACTGCAAATGATATTCCAAAAATGGCAAGAGCTTTTAAGTATGCAATACAAGCTGGTAGAGATGCCTATCTTGCAAAATTGGGTAGAGTTTTAGAAAAAGGAGCTTCTGCTTCTTCACCGCTTACTGGTTTTTTAAATGAGGTGGATTAATGGAATTAGAAAATATCAACTCAGATATTATGGATAGAGTAATAAGTGAAATGAATAGTTATGACTATAATTCTTTTACAGATGAAGATATAAAGGAAGCCTTAAAAAAAGAATATTTGTCTATAAAAGATTTTCAAGCTCTTTTATCTCCAAAAGCTATAAATTATCTTGAAGAAATGGCAATGAAAGCAAAGGAATATAGAGAAAGATATTTTGGAAATTCTGTCTATATGTTTACACCTCTATATATTTCAAATTATTGTGATAATTATTGTGTTTACTGTGGTTTTAATTCACATAATAAGATAAAAAGAGCTAGACTAGATTTTGAGCAAATAGAAGTTGAATTAAAAGAGATAGCAAAAACAGGTTTGGAAGAAATTCTTATACTTACAGGAGAAAGTGAAAGATATTCTAATGTTAAATATATAGGGGAAGCTTGTAAGTTAGCAAGAAAATATTTTAATAATGTTGGAGTTGAAATATATCCAGTTAATATAAAAGATTATGAGTATCTAAATTCTTGCGGAGTTGACTATATAACAATTTTTCAAGAAACATATAACAATGAAAAGTATAAAAAACTACATTTAGAAGGACATAAGAAAGTTTTTTCATATAGATTTAATTCACAAGAAAGAGCTTTAATGGGAGGAATGAGAGGAGTTGCTTTTGCAGCATTGTTGGGTTTAGATGATTTTAGAAAAGATGCTTTTTCAACTGGCTATCATGCTTATCTTTTACAAAAAAAATATCCTTATGCTGAAATTTCTATTTCTTGTCCAAGATTAAGACCTATCATTAATAATTTAAAAATAGAGGAAGAAATTGTCACAGAAAAAGAATTATTCCAAATTATATGTGCATATAGATTATTTTTACCCTTTGCTAATATAACAATATCTACAAGGGAAAATCCTAATTTTAGGGATAATATAATAAAAATAGCTGTGACAAAAATTTCAGCAGGAGTGGATACAGGAATAGGTGCACATAGTGAATATTCAAATAAAAAAGGTGATGAACAATTTGAAATAGCTGATAAAAGGACAGTATCTGAAATATTTGAAAAGATAAAAAGTGAAGACTTACAACCTGTGATGAATGACTATATCTATTTAAAGGATTAATTATGTTGGAAAATAAGATAAAATTAAATATCATTACTAATAGAAAATTATGTGAAAATGAAAATCTTGAAAGGCAAATTGAAAAAATTTTTTCAGCTTATGAGAAAAAAATAATTTTAAAAAAATTTGAAATTGTCACTCTCACTTTAAGAGAAAAAGATTTAGATAAAAATGAATATTTAAACTTAGTAGAAAAAATCTATCCTATTTGTAAAAAATATAGGATAGATTTAATTTTACATCAAAATTATGATCTAAACTTAGATAAGAAATATAAAATAGGTGGTTTTCATTTAAGTTATGAAATTTTTAAATCCTTAAATAAAAATATTAGGGAAGGGCTTATAAAGAAGTATAAAAGAATAGGAGTATCTATTCATAGTTTTGAAGAGGCAAGAGAAGTAGAGAATTTAGGAGCAAGTTATATAGTTGCAGGACATATATTTGAGACAGATTGTAAAAAAGGTTTAGAGCCAAGAGGTTTAAAATTTGTTGAAGATTTATCTTCTGTATTAACTATTCCTATATTTGCAATAGGTGGAATAAATCAAGAAAATTCAAACTTAATTATAGATAGTGGAGCTTTTTCTGTATGTATGATGTCAAGTATGATGAAATATTAAAGATTTAAAAAAAGATTATTCAACTTACTAAGTGTATTTAATATTATAGTATAAAAAATAATAAGATAATATGCATGTTAAGATTTTATTAAAAATATCTTTTAGTTATTTATAAAAATATTTTTGTTCTATTATTTTTGTAAATGATTTATTTTTATATATAAAAAATAAAATTATGTATATTTTATTTAATAGTTGTGTTAAAATGCCTATAAAGGATATAAATACTATGGGGGATATAGGAATGGAGAATAAAAATAAAGAAGAAAATATTTTTTATGATTTAACACCAATAAATGATATTGAATTAGGTATTTATGAAGACGCTATAAACTTTAGTTTAAAAAATGATAAAATTTTAAATGTTGCTATTTCTGGTAGTTATGGTTCAGGAAAAAGTAGTCTACTAGAAACTTATAAAAAAAAGCATCCAGAGAAAAAATTTTTACATATTTCATTAACACATTTTAATTCTATAGAAAACAGTATTAATATTAAAGGAAGAAATAAGGAAGAAAATGATGATATTGAAGAGAATACTCCAGAAGAAAATAATAAAAGAAGTAAAAATTTAATTGCTACTTTAGAAGCTAAAATTTTAAATCAAATACTTCATCAAACTTTAGAAAAAAAAATTCCTTTAACTGATTTTAAAATAAAAGGAGAGTTTTCTGAATTAAGAATATTATTATCTACTGTGTGTATATTAATATTTATTTTAAGTTTTTTTCAAATTATTTTTTTTGAACAATGGCATAATTTTATTGTTGGTTTATATCATATGAAATTTGTATATAATATTTTTAAAAAGTCTACATATCCTTGTTTTAAATTAATTAGCGGTATAATATTACTTATTCTTTTAGGAATTTTTATTTATAAAGTATTAAAGTTTCAAAAAACTAAAAATTTTTTGAAAAAATTAAATATTCAAGGAAATGAATTTGAAATAGCTGGTGATAATGAAGATTCTTATTTTGATAAATATTTAAATGAAGTTATATATCTTTTTGAAAAATCAGATGTAGATGCAATAATTTTTGAGGATATTGATAGATATGAAATAAGTGAAATTTTTGAGAGATTAAGAGAAATTAATAAATTGGTCAATAGTAAATTAAAAAATAAGAAAAATAATATTATTTTAAATTTTGTTTTTGATAAATTAGGAAAAATAGGAAACTATTTTTCTCCAAAAAGAAAAACACTAAAATTTTTCTATTTATTAAGAGATGATATTTATATTTCAAAAGACAGAACTAAATTTTTTGATTTTATTATACCTGTAATTCCAGTAATTGATAGTTCAAATTCATATGATAAGATTATAGAATTATTAAAAGAGAATAATTACTATAACTTAAATCTGAATTTTTTATATAAGATATCATTGTATATTGATGATATGAGATTATTAAAAAATATTTGTAATGAATTTAAGATATACTATAAAAAACTTAGTGGAACTAAAAATGATACAAAAATTAGCTCTAATAAAATATTTTCTATAATTGTATATAAAAACTTATTTCCAAAAGATTTTTCTGACTTACAATTAAATCAAGGATTTGTATATAATTTATTTTTACAAAAAAGTAAGTTCATTGAAGAAAGAATTAAAGAAATTGATTTAAAAATTAAAAGTTTAACATTACAAAAAAAAGAACCTTTAAAAACTTTACAAGAATTAGAACTATTAAATATTCATTATTATGAAGGGTATTATAGTAGAAAGTTGTTCACTATTGAAGAATATGAAAATTGGAAATCTTTTGAATATAATAATCGTAAAGAAATACTTGAAAATAAAAAAAATAGTACAGTATTAGAAATTGAGGATAGGATTAATGATTTAGAAAAAGAAAAGGGGAATTTACAAAGATACTCTTTAAAAAAAATAATAACTCGAGAAAATATAGATAGTATATTTACTTGTACTTATATAGATGAACTTGAAAATGAATATAAATTTGAAGATGTTAAAGGAAATTCTTACTTTAAATTATTAAAATTTTTAATTAGAGAAGGGTATTTAGATGAAAGATATTCATATTATATGGCATATTTCTATGAGAATAGATTAACAAAAATAGATAAAAAATTTTTAATAGCAGTTGCAGATAAAGAAAAATTAGAATATAATTATAAACTTGATAATCCTAACTTAGTAAATGAAAGACTCGAAATAGCTGATTTTGATGAAGTTGAAAGTTTGAATTTTGATTTATTGAATTATTTGTTAGATTTTGAAGATAGCAATAGTAAAAATAAAAAAATAGCTATTTTTACACAGCTAAAAGAAACTAAAAATTTTGAATTTATTAATTCTTATTTAAAATTAAATAATTTAGAAGAAGTACATAGAAAGAAGTTTACTATTTTACTTTATTCTATTTGGGAAACATTTTTTTCAGAAGTCAAGAATTATAAAAATTTACTAGAAAATGATTTATATATGTATGTAGTAGATATTTTACAATTTTCTAAAAAAGATGACTTAGAAAAAATTAATGAAAACAATAATATTATAGAGTATATAGAAAATAAAAAAGACTTTTTTGATTTTAGGCTTTATTCTAAAAATATTGAAATACTTGAAATTCATTCAAATTATTTAAATTTTTTTAATAATCTTGAAAGTTTGGATATAAAATTTAAAGAATTAGAGTATTCAAGTTCTTTTGATACTTTTAGTCATAAAGGACTTGGTTGGGCAATTTTTGAATCCAATTTTAAAAAGAAGAGATATATTCTTAATTTTAATAATATTAATTTGATGATAAAAGAAATTTTATATAAAAATATTCTATCCAAAGATATTCAAGAACCTACTAAATTTGAAGAAACTCTAATCTTCTTAAAGAAAGAAAAATTGGATTCAACAGATGAAAAAATTAATGAATTAAATGATATATTAAGTAAAGAATTAAAATCTAAAAATTACACAATCATTAATAATGGTTTAGAAAATAGTAGTTATTTATTAGAGTATTTAGAAGAAAATATGAATAAGTATGCAGAAATTATTCTAGAAAATTGTGATGGTAAAATTGAGGAAGAAGAAGAGTATATTATAAAATTTTTAAATTTTGAAGATATTACTAATGAAAAAAAGGAAAAGTATATAGAATTTTTAGCTAATAATATTACTGATTTTTTTAAAATTGATGATAGAAATCTTTGGAGTATTCTCTTATCTAAGAAAAAAGCTAAATATTCTGAAAAAAATATTTTTACATATTTTAGAAAAAATGGATTTAATGAAATTTTAATACAATTTATTAATTTAAAACTGAAAAAACTCTCATATAAAGAATTTAATTTTGAAAAAGAAGATGAAACTGTATTTTTTATAGAGGTTTTGAAATCTGATAAATTAGATAATGAAGTGTATGAAAGTATACTAGAAACCTTAGAATATAATGAGGGTAAAATTACATTTCCAGAAAATATACCTGAAGATAAAGTAGATATTTTAATAAAACTTAGCATTATTAAAATAAATTCAAATAATTTAGAAATTATCAGAAATTATTATAAAAATAACTTAAATAATTTTATTAAATTAAATCTAGAAAACTATATAAGAATAATAGATACAAATAATAATTTATTTTCTCAAGAAGAATTATTAGTAATTTTATCTGATGAAAAAATAGATGTAGATTCAAAATTAAAGTTATTAAAATTTTCAAATCAGAAAATAAAAATTATGGATAAAGATTATCCAGTAGAGGTACAAAACTATATTTTAGAAAATAACTATGACGACTCTGAATTTTTAGAACTTATAATAAATTTTAATGATTTTGAAGAGAAAACAAAAGAAATTATTTTTAATATAACAAAAAATAATATAGGTAATTTTTACAGTAATTTGGATAAAACTCCTTCAAGTTTAATAAATAAATTTTTGAAAGATAAAGAAATCGATGGTGAAGTAAAATTAATAATCTTACTAAATCTATTAGATTTTATTAGAGAAGTTGAAAAATTTTATAAATATCTTAAACTAGTAAATTCAAAAGATTATAAAGATTTGGTTAAAAGAAATATAAGTTTTAATATTAGTGTTAATGCATTTAATTTACAATTACTACAAAAATTGAAAGAAAAAGGATTTATAGAAAATTTTTCTCAGACTAGTGAAGCTATTTATGAAGTTATTACTATGAAAGATAGAGAGAATTTTATAGATTAAATGTAATGTACAAAAGTGTTTTTAATTAGTTGTGGGGGTAAAGATAAAATGATAATAAGAAAATATGAAAGAAAAAGTTAGTTAAGTATAGAATAATAGAATAGTTAAATGAATAAATTATATGTGTGAAAAAATAAGAAAAAATGAGAATAAATAATAAAATTAATATAAAAAAATAAGAATTTAGACAGCGTTAATAGAAAAAAGTGAGAATATTCATAAAAGTTCAGAAGTCGTTCGAGAGAACTTTTAAAGATATTCTTTTTTTGTTCAAAGAGGTTTTTAAGGTGTGCAAATAAGAAAAAATAAAAAAATTAAATTTTTCTTCGCACAGCACTATAAACAATACTAAAAATAAGGCTTTTAAAAAAAGTAAGCGATATAAAATGTTAAGAAAAGAATTTGAAAGGCTTTAAAAGGCTTATAAAAAGAAAAGTGTGAAAAATAGCTAAGTTTAAAAAAGTGAAAAATGATGTGCAAAAAGTAAGTAATAAAAAACTAATTAAAAAAAAGCAAAAATACTATAATAGAACATTCTAAAAGTAAGCTAAAAATAAAAAAAATTAATAATAACAAATAAAATCAACCAGTCACAATTTTATGACTGGTTGAAATAGTACACTTAAATAGTATAATCAAAAACAGCTACAACACGTCCAATTATTCTAAATTCATCATTATTACTAACCTCTTTTGGCTCATATTTTTTATTTATTGATTTTAAAAAAATTTCTTTTGTGAATTGATTATATTGAAATTTCTTACAAAAAACATCACCATTTAAAAAAAATATCCCAATTTCTCCACTATCTAGCATAGAAGTTTCTTGTACTAATACTAAATCATCATCATGAATTTTGGGTTCCATACTATCTCCATCGATAAAAGTTGCAAAAGTAGCTTCCTTAGCTATTGATTTTGAAACTTCAAGCCAATCTAAAACTTCATCTCTACCATAAACACCTAATCCAGCAGAGGCTTTGGATATTATTGGGATCCTTGTAATACCATTATTTTTTCTTTCTTTAAAACTATCATAATCATTTGAAAAAAATGCTTCAATAGGAAGATTAAAAAAATCTGCTATTTTTGAAAGTAAATCAATGGGAATTTGTCTTTTTTCAGTTTCATAATTAAGAATACTTTGTTTTGAAATTTCTAAAGCATCTGCTAACTCATCTTGAGTTATTTTATTTTTTTTTCTTAATGAAATAATTTTATCTCCTATACCATACATAAAATCTCCCTTTAAAAAATATAACAAAAGTAAAATAAAAAACTTGACAAACGTTATATATAGATATATAATCAAAATATAAAACAAATGTAAAACTTATAATAAAACAAATATATAAATTTTTATAAAAATTAAATATTTATTATTTTTATTATATCATTTATAAAACAGAGATACAAATTTATATTTTAGAATCTTATCACAATTTTAGAAATAAACTGTGATTAATTTTTTAAAGAAAAATAAGAAAAAAATATATATTTATTTAATATAAAAAAATCAGAAAGGTGGGAAGATGTAAAAATATAGAAAAATGTGGAGATGATGAGTATAGGAAAATTAAAAAGAATTCTAAGAGGTAGGAGGAGATATGAAATTTTTAAAAAAAGTTGGAAGAATTTTAATAAAAGCATTTGTTTTGTCTTTACTTAATACTAGTATTTTAATGCTATTAAATTTTATTGATTTAAATATCTTAAAACAATAGATAAAACTTTCAATGCTTCAGCATAAAAGTTTGCAAATACAATAGCTTTAAAATAGAAAAAAACACCATAGAATACAACCTTTAAAGGAGGTAAATCATCAGGATTAGGGAGAATAATTTCATTATTAAAAAATATTTTAATAAAAATAATCCATAAAGTAATTTTAACACTGGATTTCAGAATAGTCTTTTTCTCATCTGTATTATAAAAAAATACAGTAGGTAAAAAGACAAAAACTGTAATAATTTCATTTGAAATATCCATTGATATATAGAGATTAAAAATGAGAATTAATATTGAAAAAATAAAAATAATAATAAAATCAAGTTGAGAAAAAAGAAATTTTTTAGAAAAAGTAATGAAATGAGAAATTATTGTTGAAGAAGAATTGATAATGAATAAATAAAATCCCCAAAATAGAAAAAATACAAGAATAAATTCAAAAATCATAAAAAGTACTCCTTAAAAGTTTTATTAAATTATAGCTTTTAAGAGGTAAAAAATCAAATAAAAAGGAGGAGCAATGGAAGAGGATAGGAATTTAATAGAATTTAATGGAACACAAATAAAAGTCCTTATAAAAAACAATACAATTGAAATGGAAATGGAAGAACTAGCAAAAGCTATTGGCTTTTCAGATGTTACAGTATTAAAAAATTTAATTATTAAGAATCCAGAACTTAAAAATACTGAATTCTCTTCTTTAAAGAAAATAGATAGTATTGAAAATGGAATAAAAAAGAAAAGAGAAAAAAGAGTTTTTACAGAAGATGGCTTATATGAAGTTTCAATGCTAGCAAATACGGAAATTTCTAAAAAGTTTAGAAGAAGAATAAGAGAAATAATGAAGCAATTGAGGACTGGGAATTTAATTCTACAAACTCCTGGAATTCAAAAACAACAACTTCAACTTGATGAAATGATTGATTTAATAAAGTCAAGAGATGAAGAAATTAAAAGTTTTTTAGAGATGTTTGAGCAAGTTAAAAATTCAATGGAAGATATAAAACTTATAAAGACAAATATGGACATAATAATAAAATCACAAGATGAAATGGCTGAAGCAATTAATAGTTTAATAGATGAGGTATATGGAAAGGATGATGAAGAATAATAACGATTTTGACATATTGAATTTAAAAACAGAATTAAGTTTCAGAGGATATAGTGAAGCAACAAAAAAGCTATATGTTCAAACAGTTACAAATTTTCTAAATGAAGTAAATAAAGAATCTATTGATATAAAAAGAGAGGATGTGGTTAGATACCTAGATATTAATTTAAAGAAAGTTAGTAAAAATACAAGAGGTGTTTATTTGAATGCTTTAGAATTCTTTTTTGAAGAGGTTCTAGGCTTAGATATTACAGCAAGTATTAAAAATTATAAAAGAGAATTTTTACCAAAAATTTTTATAAGTTTAAATGATTTTAATATATTAGAAGGCTCAGTAGCTGGGAAAGTGAGGTTGATGTATTTAATAATAAGAGAAGCAGGTTTAAATCTAGGGCAATTAGTAAATTTAAAACTTAATGATATTGATTTTGAAAATAGCACATTGATTGGAAAGAAGGTGAGTAAAGAGTTATTAAGAGAAATTCAAAGACATTGTGATAGGGAGGCGATAAATGAAAGAATATTTAATGTTACAGTTTATACTTTAATTAATTGGAATAATGAAGCAACTGAAAAATATTTAGGGCAAAGATACAAAATAGAAAATATTAGACACGGAATTGCATTAGAAGTATTTTTAAGAAGAGGAGATGAGGAAGGAGCTGCAAAGTATCTAGGAGTTAAGAAAAAAACAAGTATAAGACAATTTTATAAAAGAGCAGGTGTTGATTATAGAGATAAATAGGACTCCCAGCCGACCAAAGTTAGAAGTCCTACTAAAAATAATATATATAAGTATAGCATAAAAGGAGAGCTAATGGAAAGAAAAAAATTTTTAATAGGCATGTTAAATCATTGTTATAAGAACAAAGAAACATATAAAACAATGATTGCAAAGATAGAAAAGGAGTTAAAAATTTATGGAGAGTGTAGAAAAGAAGGTTGTAGAGATTAGAAAAAATCTTTTAAGAATAATGGAGCTTAAAAAGAAAATGATAGATTGTGAAATTTCTTGGCTACAAATGATTAAAATGTTAGAACTTACACAATATGAAGCTATAAAATTTAAAAATGGAGAACTTCCTGAAGCAGAAAAAAGGGCTCTAAAAATATTGGAAAATACTCCTAAAAATATAATTGAAAGAGATAATAAATATAAACTTTTTAGTAAATTTTTACTTGAAAAAGGTATAACTGCAACAGGATTTGCTAAGAAATTAGGAGTTGATATAGATAAAATACATAGAATTTTAAGAGAAATTCCAGTGAATCGTGATTATGAAGTAGAAAATAAAATTGAAAAAGAAATGGGAGTAAAAATATTTTAAGGAGGCTTTTTATGGATAATTTGTACACAATAAAAGACATAGAAAGACTCTTAGATAGAAGCAGAACAGTAGCTTTAAGGTATGCACAAGAAAAAGGTTGGAAGATACAAAAAATAAAAGTTGGAAAAACTTATAAAAATTTTTACTTAAAGGATGAAGTAGATAAGGATCTAGGATTAGTATTAAAAGAAAAAAAAGTTGCAACAAGAACAAGAGCAAAAAAGGAAGCTAAAAATATAGATGAGTTACCTCTTTGGAATCAAAGAGTTGCTAATTCAAGATATATTATATGTTTAGGTTTGCAAGAAGAATATGAACAAGGTTTTGAAAAGAAAGGAGATATAATAGAAAACTTTGTAAAAACTGTAGCTGAAAAGTATCCCACACAAATGAAGATACTGAAAAGAATAACAGTCTCTACTTTAAGAAGGTGGTTTAAGGTATTTAAAGAAAATAAAGATAATCCTTTAGCATTAGCTTCATCACATGGAGATAATAAAGGAATTAGAAGAGTAAATTCAGAAGTCTTAGAGCTAGCAAAACAGTTATATTTTAATAAAAATAAGCCACAAATAACAGTAGTATGGCAAAAAATTACTGAGTATTATGGAAAAATTGTTATAAGCTATGGAACTCTTAGAAATTTCTTAAATAATGATGTAAATATTATAGAAAAAAATAAAGCAAGAATGGGTGCTAAAGAATTTAAAGATACACATACTCCACATATAGTAAGAGATTTACATGATGTAAAAGCTGGGGATATATGGTTGAGTGATGGACATGATTTAGATGTTATTTGTTATACAGGAAGAAAGAAAAGTAATGGAGAAAGAGAAACAGCAAGACCAGTTTTAGTAGTTTGGCAAGACTTAAAAAGTAGAATGATTGTAGGCTGGAATATATCTTACACAGAAACAACTGAAAGCATAGCAATTGCATTAAAAAGAAGTATAGAAAATTATGGTGTTCCTGGTGCAATTTATTCTGACAATGGAAAAGCATATAAGAGTAAAGTTTTAAAGGGAGATGAAGAAAAAGAACTAGAAGGGATATATGCAAGTTTGGGGATACATGTAACACATGCTTTACCATATAATGCACAAGCTAAAGAAATTGAAAGATATTTTAGAGATTTTAGGGAAAATCTTTCAAAAAGATTTTATAGCTATGTGGGAGAAAATGCAGTGGCAAGACCTGAACACATGAAAAGTTTTGCAGGAAGAAAATTAGCTGTTGGTCTAATTCCAGAGCAACAAGAAGTTGAGGCAGAAATAGAAAGCTATATAAAAGAAAAGAATCATTTATTTTATGCAATAAGAAGGGCAGGAGGGTTAAAGGCACATAGAGGAAAAGGGATGAATAATAGGACTCCATTGGAAGTTTTTAATGAAGAATATCCAATTGAGAGTAGAAGAATGATACCTGAGGAAAAACTAAGATTATTATTCTTATATGAGGATATTCGTACAGTACAGCAAAATGGAATAATGTTTATGGGCTACACTTATGAACATGAGCAATTGTATTTTCATCAAACTGAAAAAGTTAAAATCAAATATGATCCTCATGATTTACAAAGCCTTTATGTATATTTAGAAACAGGTGAATTTTTATGCAAAGCTAATAAACTTCAAGAAGCAGGATTTAATGATATTACTGCTATAAAAAGACATAAAAATAGACTAAAAAAAATTAATAGTTTAAGTTCACAAATATTAGGTATTAGAGAAAAAATAAGAGATGATAGTGGAGTTATTGAATTGAAAGAGAGGGAAAATATTATAGAAGCAGAAGCTATTGAAGATAAGACAAGTAAAGAAACTAAAAAGAAGGTTTATATTGATAAAGATTTATATGTAGAAATAGAATGAAAGGAGCAATAACATGGAGAATAGAGATAGAGAAATAATAAGTGAATTAGAGAGATTTGCAGAAGAAAGAAAAATAAGTTTCAGTAAGATAGCAAAAAATGTAGGAATTGGGAGTAGTACACTATCAGAATATAAGAAAGGAACTTATGTTGGAGATGTTGAAGCAATAAGAGAAAAAATAGTAGATTTCTTAAAAAGACATCAACAAAAAATGAGAAGAATAGATTTTACAGCTGATACAGAAGTAAAAAATAAAATATTTTATGCTGCTAATATTATAAAAAAGTATGTAGCTTCTAATGCAGTTGAACAAATAGTGGAGTCAGCAAAAATTGCTTATATATTTGGAAGAGCAGGAATAGGGAAAACACATGCTCTTATGGATTGGGTAAAACAATATAAAGGAAGAGGAGTTTTTATAACAGCTGAAAATGGAATATCAGCTGTTGGACTAATTAAGAAAATAGCAAGAGAATTAAAGATAGATTATACTGGGTCAGCTGATACAGTGAAAGAAAGAATAAAAGACGCTATTAGATTTACAGAAACTATTATCATAATTGATGAGGGAGAACATTTAAAACCTGCAATAATTGATATAGTGAGAAGTATTGGAGACCAAACAGGTGCAGGGATAATAATTGCTGGTACAGAAGCATTAAAATCTAAAATATACTCACAAAGAAAAGAATATGAATATCTATATTCTAGAGCAGTTGTAAATATGAGTTTAAGAGATTTAAAAATTGATGATATAGCTAAAATAGTTAGAAATTTCTTAAAAAATGAAGTTGATTTATATACAGAAACTGAATTAACAAAGTTATTTAGTTTAATAAATATGACTGTAAAAGGTTCAGCAAGACAACTATCTAACTTGTTGAGTTTGGCAAGTGATATTGCAAATCAAAACATGAGTTTAAAAATTACAGAAGATTCTATAAAAGCAGCGATTACAATGCTAGTTATTAGTTAGGGAGGGATAGTAATGAAAGATTTTACATTAACAGAAGTAGCAAAACAAGAACTTATTAAAGAATATGGAGAAAAAGCAGTAATAGTAGATGAAGAGCTTAATCAATTGGCTAAGCTATTGGTTAAGAGAAAAGATTATATAAAAGCTTTTAATAATGGAAATTACAAAGCAAAAGAAAGATATTATGAACTTATGGAAGAATCAAAAAAAATCATAAATAAAATTAATAAAAAAATTTAAGTTAAGGTAGTGTTAATTGAAATAGTGTTATTTTGAAAGCGTTCAAATGGCTTTCGAGGGAGGTTTTAATGAGTGATTGGGCATTGGGTGGATTAGTTTTAGCTATGTTTATAGCAGGATTTAATGTAGGACAAGACTTTAAATATAAGAAGTGGATTTTTAGAAAAAAAAGAACATATAAATACTATATAAGTGGTATATATTCAATAGCAGGAACTATAATTTTTACAAGTTGGACATCAATTTCTGATAGTGAAATGACAAGTGAATTGATAAAAAAGATTAAAGAAAATGAAGAAAAAAAGATGAAAGATAAGTTTAAAACAGCTGATGTTACATTTGGAATTATTTATATAAAGAAATTAAAGGATTAACTATGGAATTTAAAGATTTATATAGAATTAATGGAATACTTTATGTATACAAATATAATAATGGTGTTTATGCAGTATTAGAGGATATATTAACAGGCTATGAAGAGTTTATAAGATTAGAGGAATTAAAAAAGTATGAGTATTTATAAAAATGGAGGTAAGTAATGGATTTTGACAAATTAACAGATGAAGAAAAAGAAGCAATAAGAAAGGCAGTATTAGATGAAGAAAAAGTAAAGGAAGCTAAAAGAAAAGAAAAAATAAAAGAATATAAAGGAATTGTAGATGAAACAGTAAAAGAAAATTTTAATAAAATTGAAAAACTTGCTGAAATATTAAAAAGCACAAAACTAGAAATTTTTAAAAGTTTTGAAGCTATCTTAGAGTTAAAAGAGGAATTGTATGGAATAAAAGAAACACAAAGAAGCCACACTTTTACAACAAGTGATGGAAGTTTATCTATAATAATTGGACATAGAATAATAGATTCTTTTGATGACACTGTACACAGTGGAATAGCAAAGGTAAAAGATTATATTTCTAAACTAACAACTAATGAACAACCAGAATTGGAAAAATTAATAGATTTACTATTAAAAAAGGACAAGAATGGAAATTTAAAAGCTTCAAGAGTGTTAGAATTAGAAACTATTGCAAATGAAAATGGTAATGAAACATTACTTGAAGGAGTAAAAATAATTAAAGAAGCATACAAACCAAGTAAATCAAGCACTTATGTTGAAGCTTATTATAAGGATAAAACAGGGAGAATGATCAGTGTACCTTTGTCTATTACAAGTGTAATTGAGGAGAAAAATGGAGAAGATAAAGAACGGACAAATTAAATATATACATATTCTAAAAAATAAATTAAATCTAAAAGATGAAGATTATAGAAATCTTTTAGAGAGTAAATTTAACAAGAAAACATCTAAGGGTCTCAGCTCTAAACAAGCTGAGGTTCTAATAAAAATACTTGAAAGGCTAATAAACAACTATGCAACAGATAGACAGAAAAATAGATTTAACACTTTATACAATAAAGTTTATTATGAAAAAGATAAACAAGACTTTATTGAAAAGTATTTGGGAAAAGGGAAAACAGAGAATAACATGAATATTCAAGAGTGCAGTAAGCTAATTTATGTTCTTGAAGAAATAGTTTATTGGCAAGAAAAAAAGAAAACTGAAAAAATCTAATTTGGAGGGTAAAAATGTGGAAATGTAAAGAATGTGGAGAAAAAATACAAGGTGTTATAGCAGGGCTTATTGATATTGATAAAAATGGAATTGGCATTGATGGGACAGAAGAAGAGTTAGAAATTGTTAGATATGATTGTGCTTGTTGTAGAATTATAAAATTTGGAAATATAAAAGAGCTTGAAAGAGTAGCAGAGTGGGTTGATGAAGATGTGGAAATGTAAAAATTGTGGAGGAGAAGTAGGAAAAAGATTTAATGTAATTGCAAAAATTGATATACATAAAGAAACTATTGGTAGTAATGACAATCTATCAGAATATGATTTTATAGATTATCAATGTTCTTGTTGTGGTTGTATATCTGATGATAATATAGAAAAAATAGCTGATTGGGAGGAAGATTAATGAAAGAAGTTAATATAACAAGACATGCACTTATGAGATATGCTTCAAGAGTTTATAAATATCAAATTATTAATGATAGAACATTTGATATTTGGAAAAAAGCAAATGAAGATAAGGTAGAAGGATTGGAAACAAGTTTAAAAGCAGAATTTCAAGGAACTGAGTACATCTGCACAGCAGCTTATGACACACATAAAAAAGCAGAATTTTACATTAATAAAGATAAAATGATGACTTATGTAGTAGTTGGAGATAACATGGTAACTTGTTATCCAATAAATTATGATCTTAATGATGAAGGAAATAAAGCTATTTTAAATGTATTATTAGATAATTTAAAAAAAGCTAGAATTGATGAAGATAATTTTGAAGATAAGTATTTTAAAGAAAGAGATGACTTAAATAGAGAACTTGGATTACTTAAAGCTGAAAGTGAATTATTAAATTCTAAATTAAAAACTTTAAAAGAAAAACAAGCAAGAATTGAAGCAAGACAAAATGAAATAGCAGGAGAGCAGGTAGAACTAAGAAATATTATAAAAGTTGCTGAAGAAAAAATTGTTAGAAGCAAGTTAGCTTTATAAGGAATAAAAATGGAAAGTCAAGAAGTTTTGGAGCTTATAAGAGAAGCAAAAAAAGAAAATAATGAAGCTACTGAAAAGCTAATTGAAAGGTACTTGAACACTGTTAGAAAGATAAATAACAAATGGGGTGGAACAGATGATGGATTTCAGGAAGGGATACTTGGAATCTATCAAGCAATTAAAACTTATGATGAAAGCTATAATACAAAGTTTATGACACATCTATATTTTCATATTGAAGCAAAGATAAGGAAATTTATAGATAAAGAAAGGTATAGAGTACCTCAATATGTTATTGAAGGAATAAAAAAAGGTGAAAGAGAAAGGTTATACTTTTCAGAATTAGAGGATTTTGAGATTAAGGATGAAAGCATAGAGGTAGATAACTTAGAAAATAAAGTACTTGTAGAAAGGTTATTAAATTACTGCACAAGGCAAGAAAAAGAAGTCTTAAATCTTTTGTTTTTTGAAGGGTATTCAGGACAAGCAGTAGCAGAAAAACTTGGGATGTCAAGGCAATGGGTACATAGTATAAAGCATAGAGCATTTGAAAAAATTAGAGAAAATATAAGATAAAAGAGAGGTCTAATCCTCTCTTTTTAATTGAATTTCTTTTTTTAAAATTAAATTTTTTAATTCTTCTAAGTCATCTAAAGTAGCATGATTATTAATAAAACTACGGGCTGTTGAACGGTATGATAAATATTGATTTTTTTTTGGATTTTTCTCTCTATACGACTTATTTGCTTTTTTTTGAGATTCTGATACAGCCATAAAGTCCTCCTTTTACACAAATTTTAAAATAATAGATACTGTAACTGCAATGATTCCTAAAACTAAAATTAATATTTGAATTTTTTCTTTAGACATAGTATAATTGAGTAAGAGATAAGGTACTTGGGGAATTTCTTCCCCTTTCCCTTTGATGTTTTAGAAGAATAACTGGAAGAGTTCTATAATTACTTTAACTATTTCTAATATGGCGAGTATTATTGATAGTGTAATTAAGATTTCTTCAGTTGTTCTTTTTTTCTTTTTCCTACTCACTTTCTCACCTCCTTATGTATTTATTATACACCATAGTATATAAAAAGTCAAGCTTTTTTATTGAAAATTAAAAAATAATATGATATATTTTAATATATTTAATCATTTTATTAAGGGGGGTTGTTTATGTTTGGAATATTTGATGAAAAAGGAATTTGCTCAATTTGTGGAAAAGAAAAAACAAGTAAAAAACTAAGTGATGGTTTTATATGTAGTAAATGCTTGGATTTATGTGGAAACAATAGAAATACTTTTAAAAAATTACAAGAAACAACAAAAGATGAAATCCTTGAAGAAATTGAAAAAGAAAAAAAAGCAAATTTAGATATTGCTAATTTTATGGGAACAAGGGGAGTAGGAAAATTAATAAAATTTGATGATAATGCAAAGAAAATATTATTTCCTAAGACATTATTAAGAAAAGCTAGAATATACGATTATTCTGAGTTACTGGAATATGAAATTCTTGAAGATGGAAATACTATAACAAAAGGTGGACTTGGAAGTGCAATAGTTGGGGGAGCACTTTTTGGTGGAATAGGAGCAGTAGTTGGAGGACTTACTAGTGGGAAAAAAGCTAAAGAAGTTGTTAAAAGCTTGAAAGTAAAAATTGTCTTAGATAATAAGATAGTCCCAGCTGAATATATTGAGTTATTAACAACTGAATTCAAAAAAGATGGTTTTGTATATAGAGGAGCAAAACAGCAAGCTGAAGATATAGTTGCTATACTAGCTTCAATTGTTAGTGAAAATGAAAAAAATCAAGTTAATAATTCTAATGTACAAAATACAAATGATCCAATAACAGAAGTAAAAAGATATAAAGAACTTTTAGATAATGGAATCATTACGCAAGAAGAGTTTGAAAAAAAGAAAAAAGAATTGTTAAATTTATAAAAATAATCTATTAGGGGGAAAGATAATGCTTAAAATAAAATCTAAAAAAATGAATAATGAATTAGAAATTTTTAAAAAAGATTTAGAAAAAATTGTAGTATATGATATGAAAGCAGAAAATGATATGGAACATTCATGTAGATTAAAAGGAAGTTATCAATTGTTAGAGTATGATGTTGAAAATTATGAAATAAAAGGTGATTTTCTAAAATTTTATACAATTAATGGAGATAAAGTAATATTTAGAGGAGTACTTAATTATCCAAAAAATTTGGTAGATGAAAAGATGTTGTATGCATCATTTTCTCGTTTAATAGAATATAGCCAAAAAATAAATGAAAAAATTGAATTTTATAAGAATTATTATGAAACAATAGAAAAAAAGTAAATAAGAAAAATTATTTTAATAAAAAGGAGGGAGCTTAAGATGTCCAAAAAATATTTGAGTGTTGCTCAAGTAGCTAAAAGATTGGGAGTCAGTACAGAAACTGTTTATAATTATTGTAAAAGAGGACTTTTAGGTGGGCAATATATAAAAAATAATATAAAAGGAACTTGGAAAATTGATATAGAAAGCCTTGAATTATTAGAAAAAGAAAGTAGTTTTAAAAGCTCTCACCAAATAAAAAAAGAGTTAAACTATAGTTTATTTTAATAATTACTTTATGTTTGGAGGAAGTATGGCTGAAGAAAATAAAAAAAGATGTGGTTTAATAATGCCAATATCAAGTATGACAGGTATAAATATTAAATATACTGCTGAACACTGGGAAGAAGTGAAACTTACTCTTATGGAATTTTTAGGAAATGATTATAATGTCAACCTAGTTAGTAATGGAACTGGGATAATCCAGACAGAAATATTAAATTCAATATTTAGTAGTGATATTGTTATATGTGATATAAGTGGAAGCAATCCAAATGTAATGTTTGAGCTAGGTTTAAGAATAGCTTTAAACAAAAGAGTTCTTGTAATATATGATAATAGCAAGAATACAAATAAAGGAGTTCCATTTGACATAAATGCGATACCTTATTTAGAATATTCAGAAGATCTTAATAGATTTCAAATGAAAAAATTTGAAGAAAATTTAAAAGTAAAAATTCAAGAATTATTGAAAGAAGATGGTAATAGTTACATAAATACTTATGGAGAATTTTTAAAAAATTATATAATTAACAAAAAAGAAATAGATATAAGTATAGGAGATTTAATTCTAGAAAAAATAGAAAAATTGGAAAGGAAATTAACAGATAATGTAAAAAATAGCTCAGAAGACTCTCTTTTTTGGTCTGAGCCATTCCTCATTCAAAATTTAAAAGAAGATTTTAATAAAAGTTTTTTAATACAAAAATTATTAAATTCTGTATATAATGATTTTTACCAAGGAGCAGTAGAATATATTTTATTGAAATATCCTAATCTTAAAGAATATATTTCAATATATTCTACATTTTTAAAAGATTACTATATATTTAATAATAAATTAAAAGATGACATTGACTTAGAAGAAATGGGAATTTTCCAAACAATAAAAAAATAATAATTTATAAAGCAAGTTTAACACTTGCTTTTTTTATTTTTCCAATTTTTCCAAACATTTATAAAAGAAAAAAGTTATAACAATATAGAAACAAAAATGGAGGTGCTTTATGGATTTTGAGTTGATAAAAGCTAAAAAGCTATATGCACAAGGAAAAACAGCAAAAGAAATAGCTAGTGCTTTAAATAAATCATTAGGCACTATCTATCGTTGGATAAAAGATAACAAAGAAGAATTTGAAGAAGCTAGAAAACTAGCAGGAATGACTTTAGATGATGTAGTTGATTTACTTGATGAAACTCACAAAAAAATATTAATAGAAATCTCTAAAAATCCTGAGCAATTTCGAGATCCAAAAACTGCTGATGCTTTGGTCAAAGTTGCAAGTGTTGTAGAGAAAGTAACAGCAAGAAGTGAAAAGAAAAAAGAACAAGCTAAAAAAGAAGTTGAAGAAGAAAGAGGGGTGTTGATAGTTGATAATCTCTAAGAAAAAAAGGGAAATTAAACAAGTATCAGAAGTATTAACACCAAAATTTCATGAAGTTTATAAGGCTTGGAAAAGTAACAAGTATACAAAGATAGTTTGCAAAGGAGGAAGAGGTTCTGCTAAATCAAGTAATATTGCATTAATGTTAACACTTGATTTAATTAGAAATCCAATAAATATAGTTTGTATTAGAAAAGTTGGTGAAACTTTAAAGAAGTCTGTTTATGAGCAAATAAAATGGGCAATTAAGCAATTAGGAGTTGAAGACTATTTTGAATATAAGTTAAGTCCTTTAGAAATCAGATACACAGAGAGAGGAAATAAATTTATATTTATGGGAGTTGATGATCCACAAAAAAGTAAATCAATAGTTGATTCAAGTTTTCCAATTACAGAATATTGGTTTGAAGAATTAGCTGAATTTAAAAATGAAGATGAAGTAGAAATGGTACTTGATTCAATATATAGAGGAAAGTTAAAAGATAATTTAAGGTATAAAGGTTTTTTCTCATATAACCCACCAAAAATGAAGCATAATTGGGTAAATAAGAAATACGAATATACTTTTAAAGAAGAAGATGAAATATTTGTACATCACTCAACTTATCTTGATAATCCATTTATTTCAGATGATTTTGTAAAAAGAGCTGAAACAGTAAAGTTAAATAACCCTATGAAATACAAACATACATACTTAGGAGAACCTATTGGAAATGGAATAGTTCCTTTTGATAATTTAGAAATTAGAACTATTAGTAATGAAGAAATAAAAGGGCTAGATAGATTTAGAAATGGAGTTGACTGGGGATATGGGGTTGATCCAATGGCATTTGTTCGTTGGGGATATGATAAGAAAAAGAGAATAATCTATGCTATTGATGAGTTTTTTGGAGTAGGAATTAAAAATAGAGAGTTAGCTGCTTTTATCATATCAAAGAATTATGATGAATTAATTATGTGTGATAGTGCTGAACCAAAAAGTATAGATGAACTTAGAGAATATGATATCAGTGCTGCAGGAGCTAAAAAAGGAGCTGGAAGTGTTGAGTATGGAGAAAAATGGCTTGCTGATTTAGAGGCAATAGTAATTGATCCAAAAAGAACACCAAATATTTCTCGGGAGTTTGAAATGATAGATTATGCAACTGATAGAGATGGAAATGCTTTACCTCGTTTAGAAGATAAGAATAATCATAGTATAGATGCAACTAGGTATGCTTTTTCAAATGATATGAAAAAAGGAAAGTATGTTTATGAGTGTTAGAGAATGGATAAAAAAATGGTTTTTTAAAGATTGTTCAGTGATGACAGATGACAATGTAAATTTTAATCCAACCGATTATACAGCAAATATAGAATATAAAGCAGCCTTTATGCTTCCAATGTCCAAAAAAATTCAAGCTTGCCAAAATATAGCTATGGCAGTTTATAAAAAGACAAAAGATGGAAAAGGAAAGGATTTAGTTAAAGAACATGTGCTAAATGATTTGTTCAATATGATAAATCCTAATACTTCCTTTCAAGATTTTCTTGATTATCTCCTTGTATGGTTAGAAGGCAGTGATAATGGAGTTCTTTTAGAAGTTATAAAAGGAATCCCTTCTTTAAGACCTGACTTATATGTTCATTCCCCTTCAAATTTTACTGTCTATTTTGAAGGTAGACGAATAAGGGAAATAAGAATAAATAATCCATATAGGTCAATTGTAGGAGATGAGTTAAAAAACTATATGTGGATAAGAAGTCCAAACTACTTGAATATAATAGATGGAATAAATTCAAGTGGAATAGGAAGTGGATATACAAAGCATAATTCTATGGCTATGTATGGAGCATATAGTGAACAGGCTTGGAAATGGAATTGGAGTCTTGCTAAGAACCTTGGAAAACCAGGAGGAATTTTACAAACTGAGGGAGTTGTAGACAAAGAAGATAGAGAAGAAATAAAAGCAAGATATGCAGCACATTATGGAGGGTCTGATAATGCAGGAAAACCTATTGTGCTTGGTTCTGGATTAAAGTACCAAGACACTTCAAGAGCACCGATTGATAGCGATTGGTCTACTGCTGAGCAAAAAGCACATGAAAGAGCAGCATTAGCAAGTGGGGTTCCTGCCGAGCTTGTTGGAGGTGGAGAAAGTACATATCAGAACAGAAAGCAAGCTAAAAAAGAACTCTATCGTGAAGCAGTTATTCCATTTTTCAATAAATTAAAAAGTTGGTTAAATTATTTATTTTCAGAGTATTTAAAAAATGGAGAGTTCATTGACTATGATTTAAGTGGGGCAGATGAGCTTAAAGAAGACATTGGAGATGTCATAACAAAACTTGAACCTTTGAAAGATAGATTGACTATAAATGAATATAGAAAAATAGTATCTTTATTAACTGATTTAAGTTTAGGAGATGTTGAAGGTGGAGATGTTCTTTTAGTAAATAGTGGAGTAGCGACACTTGATGAAACAATAACCCCAACAACAACCGAAGGAGAGGAAGTTGATGATATTTGAAAAAGGAAGTTAAGAAAATAAGAACTTTGAAACTATTGGAAAAACGATTAACTGCGAGAAATAAAAAAATAATAGATAAAATTTTTAATGAATTTAAAGAAAAAATTGTAATTGATAATGCTAGTAAAAATGACTTAAAAATTATTATTGATATAGATTATGAATGGTTAAGAAGAAAAATAAAGAGTGGTTTAGAAACACTATATACTTTTACATTCGAGAGTACTTTAAAAAGCTTTCAAAACATATACAATAAAAAAATTAAAAGTAACACAATGAAAGGAATAAAAGATTATTTCTTAAAAAAATGGAATAAAAAAAATGCTGCAAAGCAAGCAACTAGAATTAGTAAAACGACTCAAATAAAATTAAATAAAATTATTACAACTGCTCAAGAGGAAGGAATAAGTCATAATGAAATGGTTGAAAAAATAGTAAAGGAAGTTAATGGAATGTCTGCACAGAGAGCAAGTACAATTGCTCGGACAGAAACAAGTAAATCTATAAATGCAACAAGTTTTGAAACAGCAAAAGGAATAATGAAGGAAAAATGCTGGATTCATGTTGGTGGAAAAAAGATGTATAGAATTCATCATAAAGCTATTAGTGGAAAATGGGTTGATATTAATTATAAATGGAAGTTAGAAAATGGAGTAGAAGCACTCTATCCACATGAAGATGGACTTCCAGCATCAGAAGTTGTTCGTTGTTCTTGTTTAATAATTTTTAGATAAAAGGAGATAAAATGCCAAAGAAAAAAAATAAAATGAAATTTTCTGATGAAGTTTTAAACTTTAAGTGTAATCTTGCAGAATTTAAAGAAGATGAAAATTCTAAAGGTAAATTTAAAGGACTTCTAGTTAATATGCAAGGAGATAACACAGCAAAAGGTATTTACAGATTTAAAACTGGAAGTATGAAAAAAAATGATGGTAAAAAATTATTTTTACAATATAACCATGAGGGTTCTCTAATTCCAATTGGAACTTTAATCGGAAAAGAAACTAAGGAAGGGTTTGAAGTAGAAGGAACATTTCACTTGCAGAAAGATGAAAGTGGAGCATATATAAATCCTGAAGCAATGAAAGTTTATTCATTAATGAAGGACTTAGGTGCAGAATTTGAGATGTCTGTTGGTGGAGTTATGACAAAGTATAAAGATTATGTTGAAGATGGGAAATATTATATTGATATTTTAGAATTTGATGCTTATGAAGGAAGTTTAACACCTAAAGCAGCAGTTCCAGGAAGCAGAGTAACAAGAGTTTTTGGAGAAGAAAATATAGGAGGAAATAGAATGGGAAAAGAGGAATTAATTGCAATATTTACAGGACTTTTAGAAACATTTAAAGCAGATTTATTAAAGGCAGGAACAGATGAGGAAATAGCAAAATTGCCTGGTGAATTTTCAAAACTTACAGAACAATTTAATGGATTAAAAGATAGTTTAGAAAAAGATTTAAAAGAAAATTTTTCTAAACAAATTAATGAATTAAATGATGTATTAAAAGGATTAAAAGCAGATTTTAAAGCAACTGAAGAAGAAGTAGATGATGCTACACAATTTAAAGCAATGTTGCTAAATGTTAAAGATAATGGACAAAAGAATGAAATTGTCTTTAATGAAGACAGTAAATTAGAATTTAAAGATATGACAGTGGAAGATGGTAAAACAGGTTCTACTACAGGAAAAGCAATAGTAACAACAACAATAGTAAAAAAGATTTTAGAAAGAATACAAGATTCTAATCCAGTTCTAAAGGATATAACATTTATTACTACTGATGACGCTGGAATAACAATTCCAAGAGAAATGGCTGGTTTACCCGAAGTTGGATGGGTAGGAGAAGTTGAAGAAAGAAAAGATACTGCTGTTACAAAAGTTGACAATATAACTGTAAATATATTTCAATTATATGCTTTACCTGTTGTTACAAATAAACTTTTAGCAACAAATTATGTTGGTTATGCAACATTCTTATTAAAGAGAGTAGAATATGCTCTTGGCTTGAAGTTAGCAAATTCTGTTTTTAACGGAAGTGGTACAAATATGCCATTAGGAATTTTACAGGATACTGCTGTAACAAATCAACAAGAAATTGACACATCTGATGATGCAAAATTTATAGAAAGTATAATAGATATCTATTATTCAATTCCTACTGATGTTGCTAAAGAATCAAACTGGTATATAAGAAGAGAAACATGGCAACAAATCAGTAAATTAAAAAATACTAACAAAGATTTTTACATAACAGATTTAAACACAGGAAATACAAGAACATTAATGTCAAGACCTGTTGAATTAATAGAATCAGAAGGTTCTGGATTAAAAACATTAAAAGAAGCAGTTGCAACAACAGATCCAGTTATGGTTTTTGGAAATGTTAAAGAAGGACTTTTAGGAATAGAAAATCCAAAGATGACTATGAAGCTAGAAGATCAGATAACATCGAAGGGGTTAACTAAATATTATATGGAAAAAGGTGTAGGTGTTGGAGTACAACTTCCTGAATATTTTGTAAAAGTAGTAAAAAAAGCCTAGTAAAAAAGCTCCTGGTATTTCTATATCAGGAGCTGAAAATAGGAGTAAGTGATGGATAAAGAATTAGGATATGATTTAAATATAGCTAAAAGTCTTACAGGAATAGAAGATGAAGAGCTTTTAAAATTTTATATAAATAGTGTAATTCTTAAAATTGAAAGGATTATAGGTTATAAGCTATTAAAAGCCAAAATAACAAATTTGATTAGTGGACTTAATACAAATTATGTATTTCTTCCTGAAAAGAAAATTGAACAGGTTTTGAACGTTAATAGAGGCTGTAAAATACTTCCATTTAGTTATATTAACAGAAAAGTAATTTTTGATGAAATAATTTCTAAAAATTCTTATGTTGAAATTCAATATATTGCTGGGTATGATGAAATCCCTTCAGATGTTCTTCTTTTTATTTGTTCAATAATTAAAGAGAATATAACAAATGAAGATGGATTAAAATCTTATGCTATAAGAGGAATAAGCTATACTTTTCTCAATAAAATAGAACAGTCAGACAATTTTGTAAGAGGAGTAAGAGATTTATTTTGGGTTGTAGAAATATGACAATTTTAGATATTTGTAAAGAAATTGACTACTTAGCTAATCATAGAGTTGAAATTGGAATTCTAGCTATTGATAGAGATAAAAAAGGAAAAGAGAATAAAGCTACAATTCTTCAGTATGCTATATGGAATGAATTTGGAACTAAATATATTCCTGCTAGACCATTTATGCGTAATGCTTTGGATAATAACAAAGAAGCTATAAGTAAATTAATAAAAAATGCTGTTGCTGATGTTGCAAAAGGAACCATAAAAGGAAAAGAAGCTCTTATGAGAATTGGTGAGGATATAAGAGGAAAGGTTATAGTAAGTATTGCAACAGCAGGGCAATGGGCTGTAGCAAATGCAAAAAGTACTCTAAGAATAAAAACTAAAGATGGTCAAGTTAATAACACAAAACCTCTTCTTGACAACAGATTTCTAATAAAATCTATCAGGTATCAAATAGTTGATAAGAATGGTTCAAATATCTATTTAAGTGAGTTCAAGGATGTGTAGGGATGGATAATGTTATTTTGTTAAATAAACATAAAAGAAATATAAAGGTTATTTCAAAAAATGGAAAGTGGGAAAAAGGAAAATATATAGAAAGTACAGTAGAAAAAACAATAAAAGGTGTGTATATGCCAGTATCTACGGATTCTCTAAAATATTATCCACAAGGTTCTATTACATTAGAAGATAGAGAGTTATTTACAAAGAAACTATTAAAAAATGAAGATATAGTTCTAATAAATAATGAAGAATTTAAAATAGTTGAATCAACTGATTTTGAGTATTTGGCAGATATAAAAATATATCTTTTAAGAAGGAGTACAAAAGATGATTAATAGGATTATTGATCTCTTAAATAAAATAGGAGATTTTCAAATAATTCCAGCTTATTCAGAGCATAAACCACCTGAAAAGCCTTACTCAACATATTCTATTATTAGCTCAAATAGTAAAGATTTTTTTGGAGAACATGAAAGTAAATATGTAGAAAAAGAGAATATATATCTTGAAACTACACAATACAGAATGTTAGGAAGAGTACAATTTGATATTTATTGTAATAGTCAAGATGAGACAATTGAAAAAGCTACTAATTTAAGAGAGACTATTCTTTTTAAATTAAGATATGAGTGGAATAGAATTGGAGTTGGAATTGTAAAACATTCTGAAATAAAGAATCTAAATGAAATTATAAATTCTAAATATGAGTATAGAAGTAGTTTTGACATAGTATTTGAATACATAAAATCAACAAAAGAAAGGGAAGTTACAATTGTAAATGAAATTGAACTAATTGCTAATGAACAAAAAAGGAGGAAGTAAATGAGTAACATATATAGAGAGCCTATAAAAGTTATTGTGGAAAAAGAAGTAGCCTTAACAGTAGCATCTTTAAATAAAGTGCTAATAGTAACCGATGATAAGAATGCTGATTTTAAATATTACAACAATTCCAAAGATGTAGCAACAGACTTTGGGAATAATTCAAAAGTTTATAAACTTGTAGAAGCATTTTTAGGACAGAAAGATGGTGATGGGAATATTCTTAAACCAGATTTTTTTGCAATAGTTGGAGTAGAAATTGCAGAAAAAGCAAAAGCTGGTGAAAAGTTAAAGGAAGTTTTAAATGAGAATTTAGATAAAGAATGGTATGCTTTTCTGACAACTTTTGATAGTGCAGATACTATTAAAAAGATTAGACCTTTTTTAACCGAAAATAGAAGAATCTATATAGCTGAAGTAAAGGCTTATCCGATTGAAGATGTAATGAAAAGTGATAGAGTAGTAGCTTTTTGGTCTCCTAAAATGGATATTGAAGAAAATAGAGAGTATAAAGCAGCCTCTTACGCTGGGGTTGTAATAACCAAAGGAGCAGGTTATAGAGTTTCATTGATTGAATTAGCTGGCGTTACAGCTGATACAGAACTTTCTAAAAAAGTAGAGCTAACTAAAAATAATATAACTTTTCCTGAAAAAAGAACTTCTGAAAATTACATAGTTGCAAATGGTGGAAAAGCTCTTGATGGAACTTATCTTGATGAAACAAGTGCACTAGATTGCATAATTGTAAATATGAATGAGAACCTTGAAAAAGTGTTAATAAAAAAAGGTTTTAAACAAGATGATAGAGGTTATGCACTTATAGAAGAAACTCTTCATAAAGTTATGAAAGAAATGGGAGAACAAGATTTAATAGCTATTAAAGATGAAAAATATGAATATATAGTTTATCCAGTAACACAAACAAATACTGAAAGAGAACAAAGACTTGTTAGACCAAGAGTTTTATTTAGATTGGCAGAATGGGGATATTTTGTAGATTTAACTTTACAAAAAACATTTAAGGACATAGGTGGTAAATAATGGCTAATTTAGTAGATTTAAGTAAAAAAATACTGATATTTAATGGATATACATTAAAAGATATTAGAAAAATAACAATTGCAGCACCTGAGGATAGATATAAAAAATCTGACAAATCTCTTACTGGGAAAAGAAGAATTTTATATTCACCTGATCCAAACTTAGATATAACAGTTACAGTTCCTGTTGGAACTGAAGATGAAAAAGTTTTATTAACTGCTTCAGATGCAGTAATAAAAGGAACAGGTTATTTCAGAGATGCTTCTGTTGAAAAGTATAGTAGAGGAGTTTCAATTGAAGAAATGGCAGTTAATAAAGGTGAACTTGTTGGTGATGGTGAATCAGATGAAAGAGAATTTACATTAGTTTGTACAGGAGTAACAGAGGTGATGATTTAATGCAAAATACAGATAAGAAAAAAGATTTTTTAAAATCTTTGGAAGATAAAAAAGTATCAAATGTGGTATTTAAACCAGAAGGATTAGGAGCACTTGAGTTTGATATAGTGATGACAGGGAAAAATTTTGAAACGACTTCTATTCCTTTTAGAGTTGAGAGAATTTCTACAGATTCATTTTTAAAATTTTTAGATTTAAAAAATGATGTAGAAAGAGCTGAAAAAATTCTAAATAGTTTTATAGCATTTCCTGTTGAAGCACGGGATAAAGAGTATTTTAATTTAGATATGGAAGCAATGACAAATATATCTACATTAATTGTAGACTTTCAACAAACTCCCTTTCTATACATTGAAAGCTTTAGAGAAACAAAGGCAGAATAAACAAAAATTATTTGACATAGCTTTTGAAAGTAAAGTTAATTATTTCAAAAAATCTTTAGAAGAATTATGTATAGAGGAAAGGATGCTTTTAGAAATAGCTTGGAATAATTATGTTGAAAGAAAAAATAAATAAGGAGGAGAAGTTACATGTTAGAGCAGTTAGCACTAAGTTTTAAAGTTATAGGTAATGGCTTAGAAAGTATGAAAAAAATAGATGTACAACTAAGTACATTAAAAAATAAACTAAGTACATTTCAATTAAAACTTAGTAATTTTAGAAATAAAATAGGCTCTATCTTTAGTCAAATAAAGAATAAAATAACTTCTTCTATGAATGGAGCTTTTTCAAGAATCAATAATGGTCTGAATAGTGTTCGAAGAGGTTTTAAAAGATTTGGAAATTATGCTGTACAACAATTTGAACGAAGTAAACAAAAAGCCAATGGTTTAATAGGAGTTTTAAAAAAATTATTAGGAATGATTGCAGCAGGAATTACTATAAAAGCTTCAATAGATGGAGCAAGTAGTATGGAACAGTTTAGGAATACATTAGAAACTGTATTAAAAGATCCTAATAAGGCAAGAAAAAAATTAGCTTGGGCAAATAGATTTGCAAATAAAACTCCTTTTGAAAGTCAAGAAGTTGTAGAAGGGATGACTAAGTTACAGTCTTATGGAATAGAAGGAGACAGAATACTTAAAACTACAAATAGAACTTATCTTGAAATGATAGGAGATATGGCAAGTGGTATGGGAAAAAGTTTTGACCAAGCTATAGAAGCTGTTGCAGACGCTCGGACAGGAGAATTAGAAAGATTGAAAGAATTTGGTATTACAAAGAGCATGATAGCTGATTTTGGGAAAAGTAAAGGCTTAGAAATCTTTAATAATAAAGGACAGATTAAAGATATGGAGCTATTTAATAAAACTTTATTTGAAATGATGGACTCTCGTTTTGGTGGGGCAATGGAAAAACAAGCTAAAACTTTCAAAGGTGGGCTATCTACAATTAGTGGTGCTTTTAAGTCTGGACTTGCAACTTTAGCAGGAGTTAATGAATTTGGAGATATTGTTGAAAATTCACCTTTTCAAGTATTAAAAGATAAAGTAATAATACCTTTTTCTGAACTTTTAATAAAATTACAAGAAGATGGAACATTCACAAAATGGGCAGAAAATTTAGCAATTATTTTTCAAGAATTAATTTCTTGGGGAGAAAAAATAATTAAATTTATAGTGGACTGGAAAGAACTTTTAATTCCGTTAGTTTCAGCTCTTGCTGGATTATTTATTATAAATAAAATAGTTGTTTTGATTGGAGCATTACAAACAGCATTAGCAGCTCTTTCTTTTAATCCTGTTATGTTAGGGATAGGAGCTGTAATAGCTATTGGAGTTTTATTGTACAGAAACTGGGATTTAATAAAAGCTAAATTTTTGGAATTTAAAGATTATCTTTATTCAAAAATACAAGATATTAAGAATTTCTTTATAGAATTAAAAAACAAAGTTGTATTAGCATTTTTTAGTATGATTGATTGTATCAAATCTTTTGGTGAAAAATTAAAGAATTTCTTCATAAAAATAAAAGATAAATTAAAAACTTTTGGCTTAGCTTTATGGGAGCTTGGAAAAAAAATATTTATGCTTTTCAGTCCATTTGGTTGGATAATTAGGATAGGAAAGCTAATTATGGAAAACTGGGATTTAATAAAAGCTAAGTTTTCAGAATTAGGAAGTTATCTATATTCAAAGATATTGGACATTGTCAATTTTTTTGTAAGTTTAAAAGATAAAACAATAGATATATTTTTAAAACTTGTAGAAATTTTAAAAGGTGTGTGGGACACAATAAAATCTACAGCTTCAGCAGCATTTGACTTTATCTTAGATTATGTTAATCAGATATGGGAAAAAATAAAAGGATTCTTTTCAAATCTTGGAAGTAAAATAAAATCTTTACCAGGAATTAGAGTTTTCTTTAAAGAAGAAAAAGATGGAGAAAAAGATAATATAGATGGAAGTCATAGGTTAGGACTAAGTTATGTCCCAAGAGATGGGTATATTGCAGAACTTCATGAAGGTGAAAGAGTTCTTACAAAAGAAGAAAATTCTAATTATAGAAAAAAAACTTTTTTCAAAGGGCTTAAAGAAAAAATAGAAGCAACATTCAATCCAAATTTTGTAATAGATAATAATGAAAATGTTATAGAAAATAAAACAAGAAATGAAAATAATAATTTAGTTATAACAAATTCAAAATCAACAAGTAACTATAAAAATAATGGAAAAGCTATTAATTTAACTATCCATTTTCATATAAAAGAAGCTTTAAAAAATGAAGTTGATTATAACAAAATAGCAGAAATGATAGTTGAAAAATTTGAAGAAATAGAGTTACAAGGAGAAATAGCTAGGGGGAATATTTAATGTTTTCTATAAAAGATTTAATGGGAAAAGCAAATAATTTTTTAAATTCTATTAATTCAGTTAATGGTAAAACAGGGAATTTAGTGAAAGAAGTTCCCCCTATAATCTTAGGAAATATAAATCTTGAATTAGTATCAGATATTAGTGAAAGTTATCAAAATGATGTTCCAGTTATTCCAATAGATGATGGAACACAAATTTCTGATAATATTTCACAAAACCCATTAACTCTTTCTTTTAAAGTTCAGCTTGCTGGAGATAATCATAAAGAAATTTTTGAAAAAATTCTACAAATGAGGGATAAAAGACAACTCGTAGACTTATATATGATTAAACTTTATAAAAATCTTGCAATAACTGGAATAGAAGTTACTATTGAATCATTATATTATATTGAGTTTACAATTTCTTTTGTACAAGTACAAATTGCTAATATACAAATGATACCATCACCAAGTAAAAAAGCTAAACCAGTTGTTTCTAAAAAGACAAAAATAAAAACAAAAGCTAAAAAAGGAAGTATTTCTAAAACAAATGTTTCTAAGATAAATAAAGGAAATAATAGTTGGGAAGGAGATTTACAGAGTGAAAGTATTAAATTACCAAGTTCCTAAAAGAGGTAGAGAATGAAAATAACAATTTTGAAAGACTCTATTCCTTATTCAACAGATGTAACAATTAAAGATAAGACATACCAATTTGAATTTATTTTTAATAGTTATGACAGAAGAGTTTATATAAATTTATATGATATGGATGGAGTATTAATATATGCTAATGAACCAATTATGTTTGGGATTCCATTATGGTTTAACAAGCTTGTAGATGAAAAAGCTAATTTTAATCATAATTTTCCAGAAGTATATATAATTCCAAACACAATTGATAGAACAATTAAAAAGATTACTTTTGATAATATAGATGAAGTAGAACTTATAGTGGAGGATTAATTATGCAAACCTTTATTGCAAATAGACCTCTTTTTCCAAGAAATAGTTTTTTAGTTATAAATGATGTTAAGCTAAATGATCACAATAACAATGGACTAAAATTTACTGTTGAAGCAAAGAGTGGAGAAGAAGGGAAAGTAGGGACAGCTACTATAAAAATATATAATTTAAGTCAAGAAATAATTGTTGGTTCAGAGATAGAATTGTGGTTTGGTTATGACACTGATGTAGGTTATTACTCAAAGTATGAAGTAATAAAAAAGAAAACTATGAAAGAAGATGCTTCTTTTATACAAGAATTAATATGTTCTGAAAGGACTAAGAAAAGTAGTAAATTAGTATCTGTTAGCATAGATGGGAATGTAAAAATATCTGATGCTATAAAAGAAGTTGTAAAAAATATGGGACTTAATTTAATAAGTATGGAATTACAAAAAGATAAAACTTATACAAATGGCTATACATGCTATAATCAAGGCTTTAATGAGTTAAAAGAACTTGTGGAAGATTCAAATAGTAAGATGACTCTAAAAGGTGATGATTTATATATTTATACAGATAAACAAAATAATTATTCTATTTATTTAAGTTTTGAATCAGGGTTAATTCATAATCCTGAAGAAGTGGAAAAACAAGAGAAAGAAAGTAAAATTAATAAAAAATCTGATAATAAAAAAGAAGAAAAATGGGGAAAAGAAAAAAAGAAAAAAACTATAAAAGAAGGAAATAAATATGATTATTCAATAGAATGTTTTCCAATACACTATTTAAAAAAGGGAGACATACTCTATGTTTCAAGTGATAAATTAGAAAGTTTTGTTCAAATAGAAGAGGTTGATTTGAGTTTAAGTGATGACTGGAATATGAAATTAGGAGTAAAGATAGTAAATGATGGAAGAAATAAAAATAATCTTAGTAAAAATTCAAAAAATTAGAGAAGGACGATTTGTAGATGCAATTCCTTTATTTTCACCAAATGGAGTTGCTTTACCAGTTTTAAGAAATGTTCCAGTAGCTCTTTTTGGTGATTCAAAAGATCATATAGATTGGAATGTAAAAGAAGGAGATATAATGCCTTATTTTGTACTAACTTATGATATTTCTTCTTACATTAGTCAAGCTTCTTTAGAAAATATGGATTCTAATAGAAGAAATAATCTAAACAACGGATTTATATTACCTTTTACCGTTCCTAATATGACAGAAAATTTACAATTTCCTGAAGATATAAGAATAATTGGAAATCGTTTAGAAAAAGGAAATATTAATTTAACAGGTGATTCAACTCAAAAAGGAGATGTAAATATAACTGGGAATACGAATCAAACAGGAAATACTACTCAAACTGGGAATATACAAACAACTGGATCAATATCTGCTATGGAAGATGTCCAAGCTGGGGACAAGAGTTTGAAGAAACATAGACATAAGGGAGTTACTTCAGGAAATCAAACTTCAGGAGGAGTTGTATAATGAAAGCTCTTAAAATGAATGAGGGAGATATTGTTTTTGGATATGTTACTGAAATTGATGAATTTTGGCAAAGAGTAGTAAATTCTTTAAAAATCTATAATATTGAATGTTTTTATAATGAAAGTTTAGGTTTAGATATAAAGATGATAGATGAACAAAAAATATCAATTTATAAGCTAGAACACATAACTTCAAAATTAAAAGAATGGTATAAAGATGAGATTGAATCAATAGAATATGAAATTATTTCAGAGAAAGAAAGAACACTTAAAGTAATTTTAAAAATAACTCATAAAGAATATAGTAAATTAGAAAAGGAGGTAATAATAAGTGGAAAAGCTAGAAACTAAAGGTTTTAATGGACTTATGGAAATGGCACAACAAGAAGCACAGAAAAAAGAAAATTTTGGTTCAGACTTTAATGTTTCTGATACAGGAGATTACTACAAACTAATAGCTCCTTTCATTTATTTATGTACTTACTTAGAGGATAAAATAATTTCTGTTGCAAGAGGACTTAATATTTACACAGCACAGGGAACTGAACTAGATAATTTATTATATTTTTTTCCTAGAAGGCTAGGAGCGAAATCTTTCTTAAGATGTAGAATTACAGCAACTCAATTTGTTGATGTTTCTGAAAGGGAAATATTAATTCAATCAGAAAATGGAGCGAAGTTTGAAAATATTGAAGCCTTTGAAATAGATTCTTCAAAAACTAAATTAATAACCTTTCAAAGTGTGTTTGAGGGACAGAATTCTAATATTCAAAAAAATAAAATTGAAAAGGTTTTAAAAGCTCCAGCTTATATTATAGATGTACAAAACTTAGAAGTAGCAGAAGGTGGATTAGATGCAGAAACTGACTATGAATATTTAAAAAGATATTTGGCAGTAAATGGGGCAGGAGATTGGAATTTACAACCTGTCTTAAATGCGATAAGAAAGCTACAAGGTGTAAAAAGTGCAAATGGAATTAGAAATAATACATTAGTTACTGATAAATATGGAGTCCCAGCAAAATCTATTTGGATAGTTGTAGATGGAGGAATTAAAGAAGAAATTGCTCAAACAATTTATAAACATATACATACACCAGATACAAAGGGATCTATTGAAGTAAAAGTTCCAACTTCTGTAACTAATCATGAAGAGTTAATCAGATTTGATAGACCACAAGAAGTAGAAATAGAATATAACTTGATTATTAAAAGTCCTGATGAACTAAAAATAAATAATTTATTAAAAGACTATATAAATAATTCGGGGCTTGGTGCTTTACTTTCACCAGGAGCATTTTTATCTGAATGGATGTGTGGGAAAGGCTTTAAATACACAGACTTTGAATTAAAATTTAGAAAGAAAAATACTCTTGAATGGAAAATATCACTTCAATTAGAGTTTAACGAGATTCCTAAAAAAATCTAGGAGGAAATATGATAGATGAAGTAATTGAAGGATTACCTTTGCACTTTCAAAAAGAAAATAACATAAAAATTTATAAGACATTAGAGCCTGTTATTTCATATATTGACAGTTTAATTGAAAATTTAAAAAATCAAACATCTCTTCTTAAATGCAGTGGAATTTTTCTTGATTTTATGGGAGAACGATACGAAGAAAAGAGAAATTTAAGGGAAGATGAAGAATATAGACAAGCTTTAATAATAAAGAAATTAGCATTAGAAGGTTTTCCAAATACTGAATTTTTGTTAAACATAACAAGGGAATTAACAAAAAATGAAGTTACAAAAATAGAAACAAGATATAAAAATGAAGTTGCAAGTCAGTTATTTAGGTTAAACATGATTGATAAAATTAAAAATATTAATCTAATGCCTGATCTCAACAAAATTTGTGAAGCTGGAGCGAAAATGTATTGGGATTTAGAAATCATTAATAATTCTTCTGAGATTAGGAGTTTTAATGTAATTGAATGTATAAAGAAAATTGAAATAACAGCAGATTTTAATCTAAATCAGACTATGAAAATAACTTCAGAATCAAATATGAATAATTCAATAGGTTTTACTAAAATTATTGAAATTAGGGGGTAAAAATGAGCTATTTTAAAGCTTTAAAGTTGACTAAAAAAGGTGAGCAATTACAAGCAAAAGTTAATGGAAATTTGTCAGAAACCTTAGTTTTTACAAGGGCTAAATTAGGAGCAGGAACTATTACTTCTGAAGATGAAATAAGGTTTTTAACAGATATAAAAGAAATGTGGGGAACTGCAAATGTAAGTAGTTGTAAGATTGAAGGAGAAGACAAAAATAGAGTTGCTTTAGAATTACAGTTTTCTAATGCTGAATTAGTAGAAGATAAAATTTTTAGAGAAATTGGACTTTTTGCAAAAGGAAATGATAATGAGGAAATATTGTATGCTTATGCAAACGCTGCTGATAAGTACGATTATATACCTCTTATGAAAGATAGTCCTCATTCATTTATTATTGTAATTTCTTTTATTATAGCTAGTGGAACAAAGATAGATGCAAACATAGATTTAAATAGTTATATATCTTTAAAAAAATTTAATGAAGAAATGGCTAAAAAAGCTAATAAAACTGATAGAGCAAGTACAGAAGAATATGGGCTTACAAAATATGGAACAGAAGAGGGAACATCACTAGAAGGAAATAAGTTTGCTCAAATGACTGGAAAAGATTATGGTGGAATTTTAAATATTGCTGGGCAAAAGGAAGCGGGAAAAGCATACTGGGATAATAACACAAAAAAGCTATATATTTGTAAAAATAATAATAGTGATATATCTCCAAATGTTAATAATTATATTCCATTTGACTCTAACTCACTTTTGGAGAGATTGGAAAATCTAATTACAATTAAGCAAACTGGTGATTGCAATGTTGTCTATTCTGATTGTTTAATTGGATTAGAATCCTGGTCTAATATTTTGTTAAGAAATAAGCCTTTGCAAGATAATTCAGTAATGGGGACTTTAATAACATTTAACATTGGTAGGAAAGCACAATTTTATATATCAGCAATAGGAGTATATACAAGAATTAACCAGTCTGCACAAGATGAAACAACTTGGACTGCTTGGGTTAAATTAAGTTAATTTTTTCCATTGTGTAAAAGTAGAATTAGCTCCAGTTATAGCTCTATAAAAAATAATCCCTTTGAAACTGTATAAAATTTGTTGACAGTAAGCTCCATTTTCTAGAGAGAAAACAACTAAATAAAAGGCTCTCCCCTCATTATTATTCAATTCAGATGGGAGTCCTACAATATTATTACTCCATCCAGATGAAGTATAAAAACCTGCTTCTGTAATGTTATTTAGGTTTACATTATTAATTTGTGTTAAACTTAATTTTGTTTTTTCCTCTTTAGTTGTGTATAAATTTTCCAATCTATACAGATTCACTTATGATGAAATAAGTATCCAAATAAAAAATGAAAGGAGAAATAAAAATGAAAACAATAAATTTTTATAAAGGTATAGAAAAAGTATACTCTGTATATGCTAATAATTTAGATGATGTAAAAAATAATCCCTTAAGTTACTATCCTGAATATAGAGAGAATATGGTAATAACAGAAAAAGAATTTCAATATCCTATTCAAGATGAAAATGGACTTAGAGAAATGACAAAAGAAGAAAAAGCTAAGCAAGGTATAGAGGTACAACTTGAAGAGGGAGAAATTTTAAAAAATAAAAAAATTATCAAATTCGAGAGACCTTCAAAGTATCATCAATGGATAAATAATAAATGGGAAATTGATTTAGAAGTAGTTAAGGAAAACATAAGAAATATTTTTAAACAAGAGTTACAAAGTAAAATATATTCAGACTTTAACTATAATGGATATATTTTCCAAATGGGAGCTTCAGACATCCCAAATTTTGAAAGAGTAAAAATGGCTTTAGATATAGTTGAGAAGGAACAGGATGTAAAAAAAATCATAGATGTTTTAAAAGAATTAGATCCAAACCTAGCAACTGAGGTAAAAACAAAAGTTCAAAGTAAAGAAATAACAAAAGAGTTATTAATATCAATTGTGGAAAATTTTAAAACTGGTTGGAGATTAAAAGACAATTCCGTCTTAGAACTAACATATAAGGAAGTAACTAATATTTTACTTTTATGGATATTTAGAAGCAGTAAATTTAACAATGAATATAATAAAATAAATGAACTAATCAAAAAATCTAACTCAGTTGAGGAATTAGAAGCAATTGAGTGGAAATAAAAGGAGGAAAAAAATGGGAAAGTTTAGTAAAAGAAGTTTAGACAATCTTGCAGGGTGTCATCCAGATTTAGTAAAAATAGCAAATCTTGCTATACAGAGAATTGATTTTACTATAATTGAAGGACATAGAACAGCAGAGGAACAGAGAAAAAAAATTAAACAAGGTTTTTCAAAAATAATGAATAGTAAGCATTGTGAAACACCTAGTAGAGCATTTGATTTCATTCCATATCCATTTAAACAAGAAGATTGGGATAATGCAGAAAAATTTAATAAAATTGGAGAAATTCTTTTAGAATGTGCAAAAGAATTAGGGATAAAAGCAAGACGTGGAGCAGATTGGAACTTAAATGGAAGTACAAAAGATGAAGTTCAAAGAGGAAGTTATGATGGACCTCATTTTGAGTTATTATCTGATGAAGAGTTTAAAAAAATCAAAAAATAGGAGGAATAAAAATGGATAAACAACTATTATGGAAAGTATTGGAAACATTGGTAGCAGGGGTAGTATATTTTATATTAAAATGGAGATACAGTGGAAAAGAAGCTGTTATAAAAGAAGTAGTAGCAGCTGAGATTAGTTTTGAAGGGAAAGGATTGGGTGCTTTAAAGAAACAAGCAGTCCAAGAATTTGTTTCAAGGTTACCAGCTAAACTTCGTATTTTTATCAATGAGAAAACTATTGAAGATGCTGTACAAGAACTACAACCTTTCTTTAAAAAGTTAAAAGAATCCAAAAAATAGGAGGAAAAAATGGAATTAAGTCCACTACTAACTGAACCATTAGCAGATAATAAGTGGATTTTAAAAGAAGAGTACAAGTATGAAATAAATGGTTTTGTTATAACAGTACCAAAAGGTTTTATTACTGATTTGGCAAGTGTCCCTAGAATTTTATGGATATTTTTTCCACCTTTTGGCAAGTATACTAGGGCTGCAATTATTCATGATTACTTGTACTCTGAATTAAATGATACTTTTATAAATCGTTATTGGGCAGATAAAATATTTATTTTTATTATGAAAGAGCATGGAGTATCAGCTTATAAGAGAGTTTCAATGTATCGTGCTGTAAGAATGTTTGGAGAGCCTTCTTGGAAAAGAAAAATCAAAAATGAAGGATACTCTGAACAAGCTATTATAGACCATACAAAAGAAGCTGTTAAATATAATAAAGAAATGAAAGAAAAATTAAAATTATAGGTGAGGGAAATGGAGAAAGAAAAGGGAATCATAAAATTTTTTATAATTGTAGGAAGCTATTTAAGTTATTTTATAGGTGGTTGGAGCATATCTATGGAAGTAATGTTTATATTTATGGCTTGTGATTATATTACAGGTTATTTAAGGAGTTTACTTAAAAAGAAATTGTCCTCTAAAACAGGCTATAAGGGCTTAATTAAAAAAACTGGATACATATTTGCAGTGGTGGTTGGAGCTGCACTAGATAGGTTAATAATAGCAAATAACTTAAATGTTCCTATAACTATTCTCGGGTTTCCTATTTCTTTCAAAATTATGATGATTTGTAGTGTAGTAGGAACAGAAGGAATAAGTATAGTAGAAAATCTCAAAGAAATGGGATTAATAGTACCTTTTCCTATAAAGAAACTATTTAAACAGCTAAAGCAAGATGATACAAATGAAGATATAAAAAATAAAGAGCCTTAAAAAGCTCTTATTTTTTTAATTCAGGGGAGATTATAGTATAAAGTTTATATTGATAACCTTTATCAATATCTTTTTCTTTTAAATCTATTACACTCAAATTAATCTCATTATATTCTTTAATAAAATCCATAATTTTTTTTAATATCTCTCTCATTTTATCAATATTTGAACTAATTCCAGAGGGATCAATTGAGAGCATAATATTTGGAATAGTCAAAACACCAACAGTATCTTCAGTCTTTATATCCTCAGTTTTGGAATCTATTGTTGTTATAAAATCTCCAAAAGGATCATATAAATTAATTTTTACCATAATACACCTCCATTTTACTTTTATCATTTTATTTTATCATATTTTTATCATTTTATTTTTAAATTTTTATCAAATTGTTTTGCGTCTTACATTAGTTCGAAAGAAATTATATAATAAAAAGAAACTATTATAAATTGATAATTTTTATCATTAATTTATGATAGTTTTTTTTAATAGAATTTGTCTTACTTTTTATTTACTAAAATTTTTTTCAATGTTTTATTAATGAAAAATAATACTTTTTTTAGAAAAATAAGATAAAAAATAAAATTTTAGTTTTATTTTTTTATATTAGTAGTATAATATAATTATAAAGAATATTTCTACATAATCAAAAAACTATATATAAAAATTATGGAGGTGATGAATATGGCTACTGATGCTATGCTAAAAGTCAAAGATGCTGAATTAAAGGCAAAAGAGATATTAGAAAATGCTCATAAAGATGTTTTAACCTTAAAAGAAGAGACAAAAGAAAAGGTTAAAAAATCTTACGATGAGGCTATAAAAAATGCTAAAAAAGAAGCAGAAGAACTAAAATTGAAGTATAAGAATGAGGGAGAAGCTATTGCTATGCCTATATTTGAAAGTGCAGAAAGAAAAGTTTCCTCTATTAAGGACATAGGGGAGGATAAACTTAAATCTGTGGTTGATATGATAGTAGAAAGGATAGTGAATTCAAATGGCAATAGTTAAAATGAAAAAGTTTAAATTATTTGCTCTTGAAAAAGATAGAAAAGCTTTATTAAAAGAGTTACAAAAATTTGATTATGTTCATTTCATCAAGACCTCAAATGAAGAAAATGAAGATTTAAAAGAAGTAGAACTTCCTGAAAATATTAATCTACTTAAAGAAAAAAGTCAAAAAGTCAAGTGGATGAAAAATTTTTTATTAAAACTTTTTCCTAAAGAAGCTAAGGAAGAAATTTCAAACAACTCCACTGAACACTTACTTTTTGTACAAATAGAACAGCAGGCAGATAAATACGATTTTAATAAAGATTATGAAACTTTGGATAGAATAAGCAAAGAAATTGAGACTAATAAAGAGGAAATTATAAATCTTGAAATTAGAAGAAAAGAGATTGATAGTTGGAGAAATATAAAAGAGCCTATTGAAAATTTAAAAGCTTTTAAAACAGCAAAAGTATTTTTAGGTACTGTACCAAAGAAAAGTTTAGAAACTCTTAAAGATAGTGTAAGGAATTTTGATAAGGTATATGTAGAAGAAATTTCACAAGATTCAACTATGGTAAATTTAATGGTTTTAGGTTCAAAATTAGAGGAAAAAGAATTAAGAAATCAATTGAAAACTCATAGTTTTACAGAACTTAATTTTGATTTTAAAGGTACTTTTGAAGAAG